>BNJV01002897.1_pt1:322500-572500 | contig 2218188 bp, 2481 predicted proteins | sample 8540591 | NCBI WGS metagenome assembly BNJV01 (sample SAMD00202457, study PRJDB9452) | human saliva metagenome | host: Homo sapiens
AAAACCGTCAGACGTGTAAAAGCGTGCGTGGGTTCGAATCCCACATCCTCCTTTTAGTTGAATAATAGTATCGCGGGATGGAGCAGCTAGGTAGCTCGTCGGGCTCATAACCCGAAGGTCGTAGGTTCAAATCCTGCTCCCGCAATAAGGCTCGGTAGCTCAGTTGGTAGAGCAATGGATTGAAGCTCCATGTGTCGGCGGTTCGATTCCGTCTCGCGCCATTTTATTAATATGATTTTGGAAGGGTAGCGAAGAGGCTAAACGCGGCGGACTGTAAATCCGCTCCTTCGGGTTCGGGGGTTCGAATCCCTCCCCTTCCATAAACCTTTACGGGCATAGTTTAAAGGTAGAACTAAGGTCTCCAAAACCTTCAGTGTGGGTTCAATTCCTACTGCCCGTGTTTGATAATATGGCGGGTGTGGTGAAGTGGTTAACACACCAGATTGTGGCTCTGGCATGCGTGGGTTCGATCCCCATCACTCGCCTATTTATTAATATTGGGGTATAGCCAAGCGGTAAGGCAAGGGACTTTGACTCCCTCATGCGTTGGTTCGAATCCAGCTACCCCAGTTAAACTTGAGCCGGCGTGGCGGAATTGGCAGACGCGCTGGACTCAAATCCAGTGTCCTCACGGACGTGCCGGTTCGACCCCGGCCGCCGGTATAGCTTAAGTTTTACTGAAGAGATAAGGTTCCTAGCCTTGTCTTTTTTTGTTATAAATTGGGGGATCAACTTTTTCAATTTTAAAACAAATTGTGAAGTTAATTAGTCAATGATTTTTTTGATTGTGTACTATTGCAAATATGTATGGATTGTTGTTGTAATTGATGTATGTCATAGTTGTTGGCTTCAGTAATTTAAAAAAGACAAGTTTTTTGTTCCTTGCTTTTTAGTTTTAGTATTGCTTATGATTCAATCTCAATAAGTGTTTTTTTGTAGTATTTTATAGATTCGAGGTAACATTATCCTCGTATAGATTAGGAGAGAAACTCCTCCAAATATGAGTATCATCCCTCCGTTTATGTCCTTTTGAAATAGATAAGTAAATACAATGGTACCTATCGGCATGATAGACGTATTTAGTGTGAACAAAGTACTCATTACTCTTCCTAAATAATTTGTTTCAATACTACTTTGAAGATAGGTCATGACGACAATATTTAGAATAACTAGAGTAAATGCTATAATTCCCATAAATAAACCGCCAACGGAAGAAATAATCACCTGGGTGTTAGTAGTTGCAAATGTAATACCCAAACCAACGATAGCGATGTTAGAAGAAAAAGTGGAATGCGAATTTTATTAGAGAGAAGTGTGTTATTTTCTTTTTTGTCTGGCAGTAGCGACATTGACACACTGGCTAATAACATTCCAACCGCAGACATAGTTTCTAGGATACCTACTGTTGCATTATCTAATAAGAGTTGCTCTTTGACTACAAATGGTACTCCAATGCTAATAGAAGTATAGAAAAAATTCAGTACAACACTAACAAGAATAATATATTTGACAATCTGATTTTCTTTTAAAAATCGGATAATTTCTTTAACCCCGTGTTGATGGTTTTCATTCTGTTTGATCTCAGCTTCCTGCCCATCGTGTTTATAGAAGAATTTCATGGTAAGTAAGACACCTAAAGCAAGGAGATTTGCAATGATTTCTATGAGAATAAAGCCTGAGAAGCCTAACCAATTATAAAAAATGACTCCAATAGCTGGCGAAAGCATGGTTGCGATAGCAATGGCAGTTTGTGTAACAGAGCTTAATCGTTGAATTTTTGTATCATTTACTAACTCGTGGATAGAGGCTGAATAACAAGTATCATTGATATTAACTGTAATAGAGTGGAGTATGACAAACGGGATTACGAGGTATAAGATAGTAGATGAATTCGTTAAAAAATAAAAAGCAAAAAACAGAAGAAAGATTATAAACCTAAAGATGAAATTATAAATTAAGATTTTTTTATGACGGTAGTGGTCTACTAAATTACCGATTGGAACTAAGAAAAATCAAACTAACTAATGGATAGATAATCATATTAATTCCAAAAACTCATTGCCGATTTTTGTTTGGTCCAGCAACATTAATCCTAAAGCGAAATTAAAAGATTTTCCACTTAAAGAACTAATAAAACTACTAATAAAGTCTTTGATGATTTGTCTATTAGACATTTTATCACTTATTAAATTCTTAATATTAACCCCCTCCATTCGTTTCAACATTGCTTCGCTTATCTAATCCTATTCCCTGTATTATAAGGTGTTCGGAATATTAGATAAACCATAATTTTTGTTAATTAAGATTTTTATCAATTATACTAACAAAAGTATAATAAAAAAATGTAGAAAGAAAGTATTTTTTTAAGATTAGAAGTTGTGTTATTTAACGGCTAAGAAATAAAATGATTGTCTCACTGTTTATTGAAGTAGTTATTTAAGATAGAAAGATGAGTTACCAATAAGTTACAGAGATTTGAAAAATGAGTCTATTTTCCGAAATTCAAAAGTTCTAAAAGTCTATTAAATTAACATGTTGCTATTAGCAAGAATAGGACTTAACATACATTGTCCTGACGGACGTGCCGGTTCGACCCCAGTCGCCGGTATAGCTTAAGTTTATTCGAGTTTCTAGCTCTTTTTATTGTGTTTACTTTGTTGATTTTAAAGTAAATGATTCGGTTTGTATTAATTTTTTGATTCTAGTTTAACTTTTTATTTGCTTCTTTTTTTAATTGTGTTATAATTAACCAGTGAAACATTAACTGGTTAAGTAAAAAGAGGGAGGGAAATCATGTCACAGTTAGCTCATAAGATTGATTCTTTTTTAAATGAGATTATTTTGAAGGCTGAGAATCAGCATGAGATTCTAGTTGGTTCATGTACGAGTAATGTTGCTTTAACGAATACACAAGAACATATTTTGATGTTGTTAGCTGAAGAGATGTTGACCAACTCTGATTTAGCTAAAAAATTAAATGTAAGTCAGGCCGCTGTAACGAAGGCTGTTAAGTCTTTAATCAATCAAGGGATGTTGGAGACTTTCAAAGATAAGAAGGATGCTAGAGTAACTTTTTATCGCTTAACTGAATTAGCACAGCCAATTGCTTATGAACATGAGCATCATCACGCTCATACCTTGGAAACTTATCAAAGTTTACTGGATAGATTTTCTCAAGATGAACAGCAAGCAATTGAAAAATTTTTGGAGGCCTTAGTGGGAGAAATTGGGAAATGAGATATATAACAGTGGAAAATTTATCTTTCTACTATGATAAAGAACCTGTTCTAGAGCATATTCATTATTTTTTGGATAGTGGAGAGTTTGTTACGCTGACGGGGGAGAATGGTGCTGCTAAGACGACACTTATCAAGGCTAGTTTGGGAATTTTACGACCTAAGAATGGAGAGGTTAAGATTTCTAAGACAAATACTCAAGGAAAGAAATTACGTATTGCTTATCTACCTCAGCAGATAGCTAGTTTTAATGCTGGTTTTCCTAGTACGGTATATGAATTTGTCAAGTCAGGTCGTTATCCGCGTAAAGGTTGGTTTCGTCGTTTGAATGAGCATGATGAAGAACATATCAAGGCAAGTCTTGAATCTGTAGGGATGTGGGAACATAGGGACAAGCGGCTTGGCTCTCTTTCTGGCGGGCAAAGCAGAGGGCTGTGATTGCTCGGATGTTTGCTTCAGACCCAGATATATTTGTCCTAGATGAGCCAACAACAGGGATGGATGCAGGCAGTAAAGATGAGTTTTACAAGCTCATGCACCATAGTGCTCATAAGCATGGGAAAGCTGTCTTGATGATTACGCACGATCCGGAGGAAGTTCGTAAGTATGCTGACCGTAATATTCATTTGGTTCGGAATCAGGACTCGCCTTGGCGCTGTTTCAATGTGCATGAAAGCGACAATGGACAGGAGGTGAACCATGCTTAATCTATTTTCCTATGATTTTATGCAACGAGCCTTTTTGGCAGTTATTGCCATGAGTCTCTTCTCGCCGATTCTGGGGACTTTCCTGATTTTACGTCGGCAGAGTCTCATGAGTGATACGCTTAGCCACGTGTCACTAGCAGGTGTTGCTTTTGGCTTGGTTCTTGGTTTGTCGCCAACTTTGACAACGGTGATTGTGGTCATGATTGCAGCAGTCTTTTTAGAGTACTTGCGGACTATTTATAAGAATTTCATGGAAATCGGGACAGCCATTCTCATGTCTACTGGCTTAGCTATTTCCTTAATTGTTATGAGTAAGGGGAAGAGTTCTAGTTCCATGAGTCTAGATCAGTATCTATTTGGCTCCATTGTGACGATTAGTACGGAGCAGGTGATTTCTCTTTTTGTTATTGCCGCTGTGGTACTTGTCTTAACCTTCCTCTTCATTCGGCCTATGTACATCTTGACCTTTGATGAGGATACGGCATTTGTGGATGGGCTGCCGGTGAGAACCATGTCTATTCTCTTTAATATCGTGACGGGAGTTGCAATAGCCTCATGATTCCGGCTGCGGGAGCTTTGCTGGTTTCGACCATTATGGTCTTGCCGGCCAGTATTGCTCTGCGGATTGGGAAAAACTTTAAATCGGTTATTTTACTAGCAAATATCATCGGTTTCTTTGGTATGATTGCTGGTCTGTATATTTCTTACTATGCAGAGACGCCAGCAAGCGCTAGTATAACAATTATTTTCGTCAGTTTGTTTTTAGTGGTCAATTTGATCAAAAAATTTGTGAAATAGGAGTAGAAAATGAAAAAAATTAGCTTACTATTAGCAGGTCTACTGAGTATTTTCTTAGTCGCTTGTTCTAATCAGAAAAAAGCAGATGGCAAGCTAAATATTGTCACGACTTTTTATCCCGTTTATGAGTTTACCAAGCAGGTGGCTGGAGATGAAGCCAACGTTAATCTTTTAATTGGTGCTGGAACAGAGCCACATGATTATGAACCTTCTGCAAAGGCAGTTGCGACGATTCAGGACGCGGATGCTTTTGTTTATGAAAATGAAAATATGGAGACTTGGGTTCCAGATTTGCTAAAAACATTGAAGAATAAGAAGGAAACTGTAATCAAGGCGACTGGAAAGATGCTCTTACTTCCTGGAGGAGAAGAGGAAGACGACCATGATCATGGTGAAGAGGGACACCATCATGAGTACGATCCTCATGTTTGGCTGTCTCCAAAGCGGGCCATTCAAATGGTGGAGCACATCCGAGATAGCTTGAGCAAAGCTTATCCTGAAAAGAAAGCTGCTTTTGAGAAAAATGCTGCAGCTTATATCAAGAAGCTAGAAGCCTTGGATAAGGAATATGAAACTGGTTTGGCTAATGCCAAGCAAAAGAGCTTTGTTACCCAACACGCTGCCTTTAACTATCTAGCATTGGACTATGGTTTGAAGCAGGTTCCAATTTCTGGACTTTCACCAGACAGTGAACCATCGGCTTCACGCTTGGCTGAATTGACCGAGTACATCAAGAAGAATAAAATCAAGTATATCTACTTTGAAGAAAATGCTTCTCAGGCCTTAGCTTCCACTTTGGCTAAGGAAACAGGAGTAGAATTAGATGTCTTGAATCCACTGGAAAGCTTGACCGAAGAACAGACCAAGGATGGGGCAGACTATATTTCGATCATGCAGGCTAATCTAAAGGATCTTAAGAAAACGACTGATCAAGAGGGAGTAGAGATTGCGGCTGAGAAAGAAGAAGATACTAAGACTGTTCAAAATGGCTACTTTGAAGACAGTGCCGTCAAGGATCGGACCTTGTCTGACTATGCTGGTGAGTGGCAGTCTGTATACCCTTATCTGAAGGATGGTACCTTGGACCAAGTCTTTGACTACAAGGCTAAGCTGACTGGGAAAATGACAGCAGCTGAATACAAGGACTACTATGATAAAGGCTACAAGACAGATGTTTCCAATATCAATATCACAGATAAAACTATGGAATTTGTGGTAGATGGAAAATCCAAGAAATATACTTATAAATACGTTGGTAAGCATACTCTGACTTACTCTAAGGGAAATCGTGGAGTACGATTTATGTTTGAAGCGACAGATAAAGATGCTGGTCAATACAAGTATGTTCAGTTTAGCGACCACAACATTGCACCAACTAAGGCGGCTCATTTCCATATCTTCTATGGCGGTGAGAGTCAGGAAGCACTCTTTGACGAGCTGGAAAACTGGCCAACCTACTATCCAAGTAAATTGACCGGTCAAGAAATTGCCCAAGAGATGTTGACGCATTAATATGGACAAACTTGAGAAGACGGGATTATCCCGCCTTCTTTTTTGTATATCGGAAAATGACGATAAAAATACTTGACAAATTACGATTACAAATGTAAACTAATAAAGTATTGAATTACAAATGTAAATAATAAGGAAGTGTTAAACAATGGAACAGCAAAATATTAGCCAAGCAGAATGGCAAGTTATGCGCGTGTTATGGGCGTATCCGCATAGCCGTAGCACAGAGATTATAGCGCGTTTGGAGGCAGACTTCTCATGGAAGCCGGCAACTATCAAACACTTTTGAATCGTCTCAAAACCAAAGAATTTATAGCTATGGAAAAAATAGAGGGTAAGTTCTACTATGATGCTCGTATTTTAGAATCAGATCATCTGGAAAGTACTTTGCAGGCTCTCTTTGATAATATCTGTAACACCAAGCATGGAGAGCTTTTAATTTCGATGATTGAGAGAAGTCAGTTCAGCCAAGGAGATTTGCAACTGCTTAGTCAGGCCATTGATAAGAAAAGGGCTTCAGCCCCACTAGAAATTGAATGCCATTGTCCGCAAGGTCAGTGTCGCTGTGGTCGTAGATAAGGAGATTATGATGGAGAAAAAAGAATACAAGCTATCAGGAATGACCTGTGCATCTTGCGCTATGACAGTTGAGATGGCGGTCAAGGATTTAGAAACGGTCGAGGATGTTAATGTCAATCTAGCCACAGAACGTCTCAGTTTAGTCCCTAAGGCGGGATTTGATAGTCAGCAAGTGCTAGATGCGGTAGCTGAGGCCGGTTATCAGGCAGAAGAAAAAGGCATAGCCAAACCGTCTGACGTAAACGAAGAGGCTGTAGCTAGAGTGCAAATTTTACGAAGAAAGAAACAAGAACTACTGATTCTTTTGATTACCGCTTTGCCCTTGCTTTATATCTCTATGGGTAGTATGGTCGGCCTTCCTCAGCCTAGCTTCTTGGACCATATGAAGCATCCCTTGCTCTTCGTCCTTTCTCAACTACTTTTAACGTTGCCTGCTGTGTGGATCGGTCGTGGTTTATCAGAGAGGATTTCGTAATCTTATCAAACGACATCCCAATATGGATAGTTTGATTGCGGTGGGAACCAGTGCAGCATTTCTTTATAGCCTCTACTCGGTCAGTCAGGTTTTTCTAGGTCATCATCCCTTTGTCCATCAGCTCTATTTTGAGTCTGTTGCAGTGATTATTACCTTGGTTCTGCTGGGAAAATATCTGGAAAGTTCAGCTAAGGGGGAGAACGTCTCAGGCAATTCAGTCTCTGCTTGAGTTAGTGCCTAGTCAGGCGACAGTGATTCGTTATGGTGAGGCTGTGACCATTGATACAGAGGATATCCGAGTTGGAGACATTATCCGTATCAAGCCAGGAGAGCGTATGCCAGTAGATGGCCTTGTGACGGAGGGACAGACCTTTGTGGATGAGTCCATGATGACTGGTGAAAGTGTCCCGATTGAAAAAAAGGTTGGCGATACCATTACCAGTGCAACGATCAATCAAAATGGAAGTATTGATTACCAAGCAACTAGGGTGGGTTCGGATACGACCTTAGCTCAGATTGTTAGATTGGTGGAGGAAGCGCAGGGGTCTAAGGCGCCGATAGCGGCTTTGGCCGATAAGATTTCGCTTTATTTTGTCCCAATAGTGCTGAGCTTGGCTACTTTATCCGCGCTTGGCTGGTATTTTCTAGCTGGTGAGAGCCTTAGCTTTTCCCTGTCAATCTTTATTGCAGTTCTGGTCATTGCCTGCCCTTGTGCGCTGGGATTAGCGACTCCGACAGCTATCATGGTTGGGACTGGTAAAGGGGCCGAAAATGGAATTCTGATTAAGTCTGGACAAGCATTGGAAGCAGCTTATCAACTGGATACTATTGTTCTTGATAAGACGGGGACGATTACGGTTGGTAAACCCAGCCTAACTGATCTGCTGCCCTTGGGTGATTTGAATCGTCCCGACTTGTTGCGACTAATAGCCAGTGCTGAGCAGCATTCTGAACATCCTTTGGCTCAGGCTATCTTAGAAGCTGCTAAAGAGGAGGGACTTGACTTGCTGCCTGTCAGTCATTTTGAGGCTATGGTTGGACGAGGTTTGTCAGCTCAGGTTGAGGACAAGCGGCTTCTAATCGGAAATGAAAGATTGATGAAAGAAAATAACATTGACAGCAGTGCCTTTCAAGAACAGTTGTTGGAGCTATCCCAGAAAGGGAAGACAGCCATGTTTGTCGCAATAGATGGACAGCTGGTAGGTATTTTAGCGGTAGCAGATGAGATGAAGTCCAGCAGTCTGAAGGCGGTGCAAGAGCTCCAGTCTATGGGGCTAGAAGTCATCATGCTGACAGGGGATCGTGAGGAAACAGCGAAAGCTATTGCCCAGAAAGCTGGCATCCAAAAAGTTATCGCAGGTGTATTGCCGGATGGTAAGGCCACTGCTATCAAGGGCTTGCAGGAAGCTGATAAAAAACTGGCCATGGTCGGAGACGGTATCAATGATGCGCCAGCTCTGGTTCAGGCAGATGTAGGAATTGCCATCGGATCAGGCGCTGATGTAGCTATCGAATCAGCAGATGTAGTGCTCATGCATAGTGATCTGCAAGATGTGGTCAAGGCCATCAAGCTTAGCCAGGCGACCATTCGTAATATCAAGGAAAATCTTTTCTGGGCCTTTGCTTATAATACACTAGGCATCCCGATTGCTATGGGTCTGCTGCATCTTTTCGGCGGCCCCTTACTCAATCCTATGTTGGCTGGTCTAGCCATGAGCTTGAGCTCAGTATCGGTTGTCGTCAATGCTCTACGTCTAGGACGCTTTAAAATGAACTAAGTATACGGAGGAATAAATCTATGAAACAAACAGTCCAATTAGAAAACTTATCTTGTCAAAACTGTGTCAAACACGTCACCCAGCATTTCCTATCTATGGTGGGAGTGTCAGATGTGGTTGTGGACTTAGAAAAACAGACAGCTCAAGTGACAACGGATAAACTTTATAGTGTATCTGATTATGAAGCAGCTTTAGCTAAAACGATTTATAAGGTATTATCAGTTGATTAATGCTTAATTTAAGATAAGATCTCACTTCCTTTTGAACCTGTTTGGTCTTTCATTGTAATATTTTGTAAAACATCTTGACTTAATGTTACAATTCTATTACAATGAAATAAAGAACCAGTTAAGGGGAGGAAATTATATGAGTAAGAAGCTACTTATTGGCTTAATCACAGCATTGTTTATCGTTATAGCAGTCGTGTTTATTTATTTTAAATTTTTCACCATTTCTGAAAATAAAACTTCCTCAACAACTTCACAGTCCAGAATTAGCACAAGTCAGTCTAGCCAAAGCTCAACCAAGAAGGAATCAAGTGAGGATTCTAGTAGCGTAACGACTAATTCGACCTCAGAGAAACCTTCAAATGAAACTGGAAAACCGAGTGACCAAGCAGAAGGTAAGGAGCAAATAAGGGCTCGTTCAACTGTATTTGATTTTAATGCGATGACTCATGGGAATTTTACAAGCGTAAAAGGGACATGGAAGAATGCTGAAGGTCAGACAATTACCTTTGATGAGAAGGGTATAGTGGCTGATGAAACTAGCATTTCTTCTTTCAACTATGATGCTGCAGGCAATTTGATCGTAAATGTTCAAACGGGATTAACAGGTTATTCAATCTGGTTTGTGATGAAGGGAAATGCCATTGTACCAGAAGGAGATGCTTCTGATACAAATCGTGATAGAATTTTTGCAGGCCAAGGAATGCCAGAAGATATCGCAAGTGCAGCTTACTATCGGGTTGATCAATAAGGGCGGTTGCTAAATCAATAGAAAAAAGATACAATAAGTCCTATACTAGAAAATAGAAAAGGGCTTATTTTTTAAGCCTGACAATGAGGAAAAATATGAAAAAAAGAATATTGTTAATGACTATTTTAATAGCTTTAGGAGGAGGACTAGTCTTGTCAGGATGTTCTGGAAAAGGAGAAACAAAAGAGAGCTCAGCTTCTTCAAGTCAAATGGCATCTTCGAAGAGTTCAGCAACTTCGGCCAGCTCTGAATCCAGTAAGACTTCAGAAAGTTCTACAAGCCCTAGTCAGGAAGCGGATAAAAAAATGAACATTAGTGAATTGGCTGATGGAAATTTTGCAAGCATTCAAGGCACATGGCAAAATGATAAAGGGGAACAACTTGTATTTGATGAAAACGGTCTAGTTTCAGCTGAATATGAATTTGGTGGTGCTTCCTTAACCGACTACGGAACAGCAGCTGGCGGTGTATATGGTGGCCAAACAGGAGGTTTCTTGCTAGAATTTATTCCAAGTGGTGTCAAGCTTGCTGATACAGAAAACTTTAAAGATAGCTCTGATATTAGTCGTGACCGCCTTTGGACTGGGGTTGGTATCCAGTCCTTTGGTGAACAAGGTAGTTTTTACTATCGTATTAAATAAGAGAAGATTTTAAAAAGACAAGCATTTAAAGCTTGCCTTTTTTGCTTTTTCCAATCAGAATGGTAGCAGAAATGGTAATTTCTGTGAGATCAGACCAATCAATTTCTTCCTGTTTAATATGAAAGAGGAGGGGGGTCATGCCAATGAGAGCTTCCTTTTGGATTTCATTGATTGGATAGGTGACAGTAACCTCTTTCTGTTCAAGAATTTCAAATGAGGTCTCAAAATGGTCTAGTATATCTTGGTTGGAATAATCTTGCTTTTGCAGCTGCCCGGCAACCTTTTTGCGGATTTCCTGAACATGTTGACTGGTAGGAATGACCTTGATCAGGAGTCCTTGTTTAGTCAATACACGTTGGAATTCCTGGTAGTTTGCAGGAGAAAAAATATCTAAAATAAGATCAATACTATGATTCTTGATAGGAAGTTTTGCCAAATCTCCCACAAACCAATTGATAGAAAGGCTAGTATCAGTTTTGCTGGCTAGTTGGATGGAGTCTTTGGAAATATCAAAAGCATAAAAATCTTTGTCTGGGAATACTTTTTGCAATTCCAGACTATAGTATCCTTGGCCACAACCAACATCTAAAATAGTTTGAGTATCAGGTGATTGTTGCAAAAAAACTTCAATTTCCTGTAAAATATGTTGGTAAAAGCCGGCCTCTAAGATGATTTGGCGCTGAATAAAGTTGTCTTTATCATAATCTTTTGATTGTCTTATCTGGGGAGCCAAGTTTACGTAGCCGTATTTTGCAATGTCAAAAGAATGTCTGTTTGTGCAGACTAGGCTATGGTCTTGAAATTTGAGTTCTTCCTTACAAAGAGGACAAGCAAAAGTTGAGGCTCTAGCAAATCGAGCGATTTTTGGTTTCATGAGTCGTTTCTTTCTGTGAAAATAGAAGATCTTGTTGAAGAAGATATGGAAAAGGAAACCCGTCTGTCTTTCGAGTTTCCTTTAGGTTTAATAAGTCAAGACAAAGTATTTTTTCTTACCACGGCGGATGACGGTCAATTCATTTTCTAATTTGTCTGCATCGCTCAGAGTATAGTCAAGGTCTTGGATGCGGTCTCCATTGACGTAGATAGCTCCGTTTTGGACATCTTCACGCGCCTGACGTTTTGAATTAACAACTCCAGCTGTAACAAGTAAATCAACAATGTTGAGGTTGTCTTCTGCTTGGACTTGATAATTTGGAACACCACGGAGTCCTTGTTTCAGCTCTTTAACAGAAAGGTTCTTAATATTTCCTGCAAATAGCTGTTCTGTAATATTTAAGGCTTCTTGGTAAGCTTTTTCGCCATGAACTAGAGTGACCACTTCACGTGCTAAGATTTTCTGAGCCAAACGTTCATGTGGTGCTGCCTCAAACTGCTTGCGGATCTCTTCAATTTCATCTAAACTTAGGAAGGTGAAAATTTTAAGGAAACGAACGGCATCATCGTCCATGACATTCATCCAGAATTGGTACATTTCATATGGGCTTGTCTTGTCAGCGTTCAGCCAAACAGCATTTCCTTCTGATTTACCAAATTTCTTACCGCTAGCATCGGTGATAAGAGGAACAGTAATGACATGTCCAGTCTTGTCAGCTTTACGACGCAAGAGTTCTGTTCCAGCAGTCATATTTCCCCACTGATCAGAACCACCAATTTGCAGAGTAACATTGTGTTTTTGATTTAAGATGAAAAAGTCGTATCCTTGCATGATTTGGTAGGCAAATTCAGTATATGAAATCCCTGTTTCAATCCGTTTTTTAACAGATTCTTTACTCATCATGTAGTTGACTGTGAAGTATTTTCCAACGTCACGTAGGAAATCGATAAAACTGATATCTGAAAACCAGTCGTAGTTATTAACCATTTCAGCTTTGTTCTGGCCGTTTTCAAAGTCAAGCAAGCCTGCAAGCTGCCCTTGGATGCTTTTAACCCAGCCTTCTACGGTTTCTTTGGTTTGTAAACTACGTTCAGCATCCTTAAAAGATGGGTCGCCAATAAGACCAGTTGCTCCTCCAACTAAGGCGTAAGGTTTGTGTCCAGCCAACTGTAGGCGACGGCTTGTTAAGATGGCTACAAGGTGACCAAGGTGCAGGCTGTCTGCTGTTGGGTCATATCCAGTATAATAAGAGACTTGACCTTCTTCTAGTTCTTGGCGCAGGGCTTCTTCATCAGTAGTTTGAAAAATCAACCCACGTTCTTTGAGCTCATCAAAAATGTGCATGTCTGTCTCTCCTTTTCAAAGTTTTAAATTCATTCTCCCATTGTATCACAAACCAGGAAAAGAGTGTAATAAAATTGCAAAAAAACTAGTAAAAAATCTCCCCGAGCTCTTGTAAATCGCGCTGTTCTTGTCATATGGACGAAGATTTTGATATAATAGGCAATACGAGGATATAATATGTTGGAACAAAAAGTAAAAAAGTTTCTTGAAATTTTAAAACCATTTATTAAAAAAATTCAGATCCTATGGAAAAAAGTAGCTGAAAAATCCCGCCTTTTCTTTGGGAAAATCGGGAAGTGGCTGGAGTCAAAGCTGCAAACTGACGGAGAGCCTTGGTCTCCTATGGATATTGGGGCTACTGTCTTGCGAACAATCAAACTTCTTTCGAATACCCTGTTCGTCCTTTTGTTTCTGGGATTTTTATTTGGTGCAGGGATTGCGACTGGCTATGCCTTAAATTTATTTAATAATGTAGCAGTACCCGAAAAAGATACTTTGATCCAGAAAGTTCAAGATATATCAGCTATTTCAGAATTAACGTATGCTGATGGTAGCCTGATTTCGACAATAGATAGTGACCTGATAAGGGTTACGGTGGATAGCTCGGCGATTTCTGAAAATGTTAAGAAGGCTGTAATTGCAACAGAAGATGAGAACTTCATGAGCCATAAGGGAGTCGTTCCTAAGGCTGTTTACGGGCCACTCTGGGGTCAGTAGTTGGAATTGGTTCTGCTAGTGGTGGTTCCACTATTACGCAGCAGGTTATCAAACAGCAAGTTGTTGGAGATGCTCCTACCTTTAATCGTAAAGCAACAGAAATCATTGACTCCTTAGCATTAGAGCGCTATATGAGTAAGGATGAAATACTGACAACCTATCTCAATGTATCACCTTTTGGTAGAAATAATAAAGGCCAAAATATAGCTGGTGTTGAAGAGGCTGCTAAGGGAATTTTTGGTGTTAGCGCAAGTAAATTAACAGTGCCTCAAGCAGCTTTTATTGCGGGATTGCCTCAAAGTCCAATTGTATACTCTCCCTACACGGCAAAGGGGACTTTGAAAGATTCAAAGGACATGGCCTATGGTTTGGAGAGGGCTAAGGACGTTCTTTATAATATGTACCGGACAGGTGCTTTAAGCCAAGATGAGTACAATCTTTATAAAGATTATGATTTGACCAAAGATTTTTTACCTGCTGGAAATGTTGAAACGGCATCACGTGGCTATCTATATTATCAAGCCAAGTCTGAAGCTGAGGATGCCATGTATCAGTATCTCATCAAGAGAGATAATGTTTCCCAGCAAGATCTGAAAAATACAGCCACTGTTAAGGCTTATAAGGAATTAGCAGCAAAAGAACTAAGTGAAGGTGGCTATACCGTTAAAACCACAATTAATAAGGCGGTTCATAACGCCATGCAAAATGCCGTTGCTGCATATGGTGGAATCCTAGATGATGGAACTGGACAGGTTCAAGTTGGGAATGTTCTTTTAAATAACCAGACCGGTGCTATCCTAGGGTTTATCGGTGGGAGGAATTATGCCGAGAATCAAAATAATCACGCTTTTGATACGGAGCGTTCACCTGGTTCGACCATCAAGCCGATTTTAGCCTACGGGATTGCAATTGACCAGGGGCTGATGGGAAGTGCAAGTGTCCTATCTAATTATCCGACAACCTTCTCAAGCGGAGACCCTATCATGCATGCGGACAGTCGAGGGACGGGTATGATGGATTTGCAAGAAGCCCTGAATACTTCTTGGAATATTCCTGCCTACTGGACCTATAAGCTCCTGCGTGAGAAAGGAGTCAATGTCAAAGGCTACATGGATAAAATGGGCTATTCAATTCCTGACTATACAATTGAGAGTCTGCCATTGGGAGGAGGGATTGAAGTCTCTGTTGCCCAGCATACCAATGGTTTCCAGGCGCTAGCTAATAATGGGACTTATCAGAAGCGCTATATGATTGAAAAGATCAGTGATAGATCAGGTAAAGTTATTTATGAACATAAGGCTAGTCCAGTCCAGGTCTATACACCAGCGACAGCGACTATTATGCAAAGCTTAATGCGAGGAGTCTTGGAATCTGGGTCTACAACGACTTTTAAATCACGACTAGCGCAAGTAAATGGTGGTTTGTTGAGTGCTGACTGGATTGGGAAAACAGGAACTACCAATGTCAATGGTGATATGTGGCTGATGCTTTCAACGCCAAAGGTAACTTTGGGAGGTTGGATAGGACACGATGACAATACTTCGATGGGGGCTCTAACTGGCTATAATAATAACGCAAGCTACATGGCTAATCTTGTAAATGCCATCTATCAAGCAGATCCAAACGTCTTTGGTATTAGTGATCGTTTTAACCTAGATTCTAGTGTTATCAGTTCAGAAGTTTTAAAAGCTACTGGAACAAAACCTGGTCGTACGACCGTTAATGGCCGTGATATTTCGTTGGGTGGTCAAACAGTCACTAGCTACTGGGCTAAGAATGGAGCGCCAGCTCTATCTTATCGCTTTGCTATCGGTGGTACAGATAGTGATTTACAGCAGGCCTGGGCGGCACTTGCTGGCAACCAAACTTCCGACCGTAGGGTTAGAGAAGACAAAGAAAAAGAGAGCGAGACAAGAAACGAAAAAGAGGAAAAAGAAACGAGCAGTTCGAGTAAAAAACAAGAAGATTCCTCTACGGAAAAAAATTCTAGTCAAAGCCAGACAAATTAAAATAAAAAGGCTTTCATAATGCCGATAATCTTGCATTTTCAGGCAAAATAAGGTACAATATTATTAATAATTTGTCGTCTGCTTTTTTGAAATATTGTCCAAAAGAGCTTACAGCAGTTAAATCAAACTTTCATAAGTCAGATTTAGCTGCTCTTTTTGTGCCTATTTTTAGGAAAAACGAGTTATGTAACCATAATTTAATTTTTCTGAAAATTAAACAAAAGGGACTGATTGTAGCTGTTTTGCGGTTTGACAAAACAGAATAGAGGAATGCCCTCTGAAAAGATTTAATTGAACTCGCCCTAAAAGAGCTGGTAAGAAGTTCCTGGTTAGAAAAGATTCATTTCTTGATCAATTCAAAATCTGGAATTTCTTTAAGCTTTGTTGATGGGCTGCGTATCTTACTATAAAGGAGTAAAAACTTGGCAGGACATGACGTTCAATACGGGAAACATCGTACCCGTCGTAGTTTTTCAAGAATTAAGGAAGTTCTTGATTTACCTAACTTAATTGAGATTCAAACAGATTCTTTTAAAGACTTCTTGGATCATGGTTTGAAGGAAGTTTTTGAAGATGTGCTTCCAATTTCAAACTTTACCGACACTATGGAGCTGGAGTTTGTCGGTTATGAAATTAGAGAACCAAAATATACGCTGGAAGAAGCACGCATTCATGATGCCAGCTACTCAGCGCCAATTTTTGTGACTTTTCGTCTGATTAACAAGGAAACTGGTGAAATCAAGACACAGGAAGTCTTCTTTGGTGATTTCCCTATTATGACTGAAATGGGAACCTTCATCATCAATGGTGGTGAGCGGATTATCGTATCTCAGTTGGTACGTTCTCCAGGGGTTTACTTCAACGATAAAGTCGATAAAAATGGTAAAATCGGCTATGGATCAACTGTTATTCCTAACCGTGGAGCATGGTTGGAACTGGAAACAGATTCAAAAGACATTGCCTATACTCGTATTGATCGGACGCGTAAGATTCCATTTACAACTTTGGTTCGTGCGCTTGGTTTCTCAGGTGATGATGAAATCTTTGACATTTTTGGTGATAGCGACTTAGTGCGCAATACTATCGAAAAAGATATTCACAAAAACCCTATGGATTCCCGTACAGATGAAGCTCTGAAAGAAATCTATGAGCGTCTCCGTCCAGGTGAACCTAAGACAGCTGAAAGTTCTCGTTCACTTCTTGTCGCTCGCTTCTTTGATCCACATCGCTATGATCTGGCAGCAGTTGGACGCTACAAGATCAATAAGAAGCTTAACATCAAGACTCGTTTGCTGAACCAAACAATTGCTGAGCCTCTTGTGGATGCTGAAACAGGTGAAATCCTTGTTGAAGCAGGAACTCTTATGACTCGCAGTGTGATTGACAGTATTGCAGGGCAGTTGGATAATGGTTTGAACAAAATCACTTATATTCCAAATGATTCAGCTGTTTTGACAGAGCCTGTAGAATTGCAGAAGTTCAAAGTTGTGGCTCCAAATGATCCAGACCGTGTTGTCACTATCATTGGTAACGCTAATCCGTCTGATAAGGTTCGGACTGTAACACCTGCTGATATTTTGGCTGAGATGAGCTACTTCCTCAACTTGGCAGAAGGTATCGGTCGCGTGGATGATATTGACCACCTGGGGAACCGTCGTATTCGTGCGGTTGGTGAGCTTCTGGCTAACCAAGTTCGTCTGGGACTTTCTCGAATGGAGCGTAACGTTCGTGAACGGATGTCTGTTCAGGATAATGAAGTTCTCACACCGCAACAAATCATTAATATTCGTCCAGTAACTGCGGCAATTAAAGAATTCTTGGTTCTTCACAGTTGTCACAGTTCATGGACCAACACAATCCGCTGTCTGAGCTTTCTCACAAGCGTCGTCTGTCTGCCTTAGGACCTGGTGGTTTGACACGTGACCGCGCTGGTTATGAAGTGCGGGACGTGCACTATACTCACTATGGTCGTATGTGTCCGATTGAAACACCTGAAGGACCAAACATCGGTTTGATCAATAACTTGTCTTCTTATGGACACCTTAACAAATATGGATTTATTCAAACGCCATACCGCAAGGTAGATCGTGAAGCTGGTGTCGTAACCAACGAAATCGTTTGGTTGACAGCTGATGAAGAAGATGAGTTTATCGTAGCTCAGGCAAACTCTAAGCTTAATGAAGAAGGTGGTTTTGCAGAGCCTATCGTTATGGGACGCCACCAAGGTAACAACCAAGAATTCCCATCAGATCAAGTAGATTACATGGATGTATCGCCTAAGCAGGTAGTTGCCGTAGCGACAGCATGTATTCCTTTCTTGGAAATGACGACTCCAACCGTGCCCTCATGGGTGCTAACATGCAACGTCAGGCCGTGCCTTTGATTGATCCAAAAGCGCCTTATGTTGGTACTGGTATGGAATACCAAGCGGCTCACGATTCTGGTGCTGCAGTCATTGCCCAGCATGATGGTAAGGTCACTTATGCAGATGCCGATAAGGTTGAAGTTCGTCGTGAAGATGGATCACTTGATGTTTATCATATTCAAAAATTCCGTCGTTCTAACTCAGGAACTGCATACAACCAACGTACCCTTGTTAAAGTTGGCGATGTCGTAGAAAAAGGTGACTTTATCGCCGACGGACCTTCTATGGAAAATGGAGAAATGGCCTTGGGACAAAACCCAATCGTTGCCTACATGACATGGGAAGGTTACAACTTCGAGGATGCGGTTATCATGAGCGAGCGTCTGGTGAAAGACGATGTCTACACCTCAGTTCACTTGGAAGAATACGAATCAGAAACACGTGATACAAAGCTTGGGCCTGAAGAAATTACCCGCGAAATTCCAAACGTAGGGGAAGATGCCCTACGCAATTTGGATGAAATGGGTATTATCCGTATCGGAGCGGAAGTTAAAGAAGGCGACATCCTAGTCGGAAAAGTAACTCCGAAGGGTGAAAAAGACCTTTCTGCTGAAGAGCGCCTCTTGCACGCTATCTTTGGAGACAAGTCTCGTGAAGTTCGTGATACTTCGCTTCGTGTACCTCACGGTGCTGACGGTGTCGTTCGTGATGTGAAGATCTTTACCCGTGCAAATGGTGATGAGCTACAATCTGGTGTTAATATGCTGGTTCGTGTCTACATCGCTCAAAAACGTAAGATCAAGGTCGGAGATAAGATGGCCGGTCGTCACGGAAACAAAGGGGTTGTATCCCGTATCGTTCCTGTGGAAGACATGCCATACTTGCCAGATGGAACACCAGTAGATATCATGTTGAACCCACTCGGGGTACCATCTCGTATGAACATTGGTCAGGTTATGGAGCTCCACCTTGGTATGGCGGCACGTAATTTGGGTATTCACATTGCAACTCCAGTCTTTGACGGAGCTAGCTCAGATGATCTTTGGGATACTGTTCGTGAAGCTGGTATGGATAGTGATGCTAAGACCGTTCTTTATGATGGTCGTACAGGTGAGCCATTTGACAACCGTGTATCTGTCGGTGTCATGTACATGATCAAGCTCCACCACATGGTAGATGACAAACTCCACGCCCGCTCAGTAGGACCTTACTCAATGGTTACCCAACAACCACTCGGAGGTAAAGCTCAGTTTGGTGGACAACGTTTTGGTGAGATGGAAGTTTGGGCCTTGGAAGCTTACGGTGCTTCGAACGTTCTGCAAGAAATCCTGACTTACAAGTCAGATGATGTCAACGGCCGTTTGAAAGCTTATGAAGCTATCACTAAAGGTAAACCAATTCCAAAACCAGGTGTGCCAGAATCCTTCCGTGTCCTTGTTAAAGAATTGCAATCTCTTGGTCTGGACATGCGCGTTCTCGACGAAGATGATAATGAAGTAGAACTGCGCGACCTAGACGAAGGAGAAGACGATGACGTGATTCACGTTGACGATCTTGAAAAAGCGCGCGAAAAAGCAGCTCAAGAAGCGAAAGCAGCCTTTGAAGCTGAAGGAAAAGAATAAGAATTCACACTGACTAGAAAATGAAGAAAGGTAAGAAATAGTGGTTGATGTAAATCGTTTTAAAAGTATGCAAATCACCCTAGCTTCTCCCAATAAGGTCCGTTCATGGTCTTATGGGGAAGTGAAGAAACCTGAAACAATCAATTACCGCACACTTAAACCAGAACGCGAAGGCCTCTTTGACGAAGTTATTTGGCCCAACCAAGGATTGGGAATGTGCTTGTGGTAAGTACAAACGGATTCGTTACAAGGGAATTATTTGTGACCGCTGTGGTGTTGAAGTAACCCGCGCTAAAGTTCGTCGTGAACGTATGGGCCACATCGAATTGAAGGCACCTGTTTCACATATTTGGTACTTTAAAGGAATTCCAAGCCGCATGGGACTCACTTTGGATATGAGTCCTCGTGCTTTGGAAGAAGTCATTTATTTTGCGGCTTATGTGGTCATTGATCCTAAGGATACACCGCTAGAGCACAAGTCAATTATGACTGAACGTGAGTATCGTGAACGTTTGCGTGAGTACGGTGCAGGCTCATTTGTAGCGAAAATGGGAGCGGAGGCTATTCAAGATCTCTTGAAACAAGTAGATTTGGAAGCTGAAATTGCTGTTCTCAAAGAAGAATTAAAAACTGCGACTGGACAAAAACGTGTGAAGGCAGTTCGTCGCTTGGACGTTTTGGACGCCTTCTACAAGTCTGGTAATAAACCAGAATGGATGGTTCTCAATATCCTGCCAGTCATTCCGCCAGATTTGCGTCCGATGGTTCAGCTGGATGGTGGTCGTTTTGCGGCTTCTGACCTTAATGACCTCTATCGCCGTGTTATCAACCGGAACAATCGTTTGGCGCGCTTGCTTGAGTTGAATGCACCTGGTATCATCGTGCAAAATGAGAAGCGTATGCTTCAAGAAGCGGTAGATGCTTTGATTGATAATGGTCGTCGTGGTCGTCCGATCACAGGACCAGGTAGCCGTCCACTTAAATCATTGAGCCACATGCTTAAAGGGAAACAAGGACGCTTCCGTCAAAACTTGCTGGGTAAACGGGTTGACTTCTCAGGACGTTCTGTTATCGCCGTTGGACCAACTCTAAAGATGTACCAATGTGGTGTGCCACGTGAAATGGCGATCGAGCTCTTTAAACCATTTGTGATGCGTGAAATCGTTGCGCGTGATATCGTGCAAAACGTAAAAGCTGCTAAACGCTTGGTAGAACGTGGAGATGAGCGTATCTGGGATATCCTGGAAGAAGTAATCAAGGAGCACCCAGTGCTTCTTAACCGCGCACCGACCCTTCACCGTTTGGGAATTCAGGCTTTTGAGCCGGTTCTGATTGACGGTAAGGCTCTTCGCTTGCACCCACTGGTCTGTGAAGCCTACAATGCCGACTTTGACGGTGACCAAATGGCCATCCACGTACCATTGTCTGAAGAAGCGCAGGCTGAAGCTCGTATCCTTATGCTAGCTGCTGAGCATATCTTGAACCCTAAAGATGGTAAACCAGTTGTAACGCCATCTCAGGATATGGTCCTAGGTAACTACTACCTGACTATGGAAGAAGCAGGCCGTGAAGGCGAAGGTATGGTCTTCAAAGATATGGATGAAGCTGTCATGGCTCTTCGTAATGGTTATGTGCACTTGCATACTCGTGTAGGTATTACAACCGATAGCCTGGCGAAACCGTGGACCGAGTCACAAAGACATAAAATTTTGATGACGACAGTTGGTAAAATTCTCTTTAACGCGATTATGCCGGAAGAATTGCCATATCTGCAAGAGCCAACCAATGCTAACTTGACTGAAGGTGTTCCAGATAAGTACTTCTTAGAATCAGGAAAAGATATCAAAGAAGCCATCCAAGCTCTTGAATTGAATGTACCATTTAAGAAGAAATCTTGGGAATATTATCGCTGAAATCTTCAAACGCTTCCGTACAACAGAAACATCTGCCCTGCTTGACCGCTTGAAGAACTTGGGTTACCACCATTCTACTCTGGCTGGTTTGACAGTGGGTATTGCTGATATTCCGGTTGTCGAAGACAAGGCTGAGATTATCGAAGAATCTCACAAACGTGTAGAACAAATCACTAAACAATTCCGCCGTGGTATGATCACAGACGACGAACGCTACAATGCTGTCACTGCTGAATGGCGTGCTGCCCGTGAAAAACTTGAAAAACGTTTGGTTGCCAACCAAGATCCGAAGAACCCTATCGTTATGATGATGGACTCTGGAGCGCGTGGTAACATCTCAAACTTCTCACAGCTTGCCGGTATGCGTGGTTTGATGGCTGCGCCAAACGGACGTATCATGGAATTGCCAATCTTGTCTAACTTCCGTGAAGGTTTGTCAGTACTCGAAATGTTCTTCTCAACTCACGGAGCTCGTAAAGGTATGACGGATACGGCCCTTAAGACAGCCGACTCTGGTTACCTGACACGTCGTTTGGTTGACGTTGCTCAAGACGTTATCATCCGTGAAGACGACTGTGGAACAGATCGTGGACTCCTTATTACTTCTATCACAGATGGTAAGGAAATGATCGAACCTCTTGAAGAGCGTTTGGTTGGTCGTTATACTAAGAAATCTATTAAACATCCTGAGACAGGAGAAGTCCTAGTTCCTGCTGATGTTCTTGTAACTGAGGATATGGCACGTCAAGTGGTTAATGCTGGTGTGACGGAAGTCACAATCCGCAGCGTTCTAACATGTAACACTCGTCACGGTGTCTGCCGTCACTGTTATGGTATTAACTTGGCAACTGGTGATGCGGTTGAAGTGGGTGAAGCAGTCGGAACCATCGCTGCTCAATCTATCGGGGAACCTGGTACTCAGTTGACTATGCGTACCTTCCACACGGGTGGTGTTGCTTCAAGTTCAGATATCACGCAAGGTCTTCCTCGTGTCCAAGAAATCTTTGAAGCCCGTAATCCGAAAGGGGAAGCGGTCATCACTGAAGTCAAGGGTGAGGTTACAGCTATCGAAGAAGATGCATCTACTCGTACCAAGAAGGTCTTTGTTAAAGGTCAAACTGGTGAAGGTGAGTATGTGGTGCCATTTACAGCTCGTATGAAAGTTGAAGTAGGCGACCAAGTGTCTCGCGGTGCTGCTTTGACAGAAGGTTCTATCCAACTAAGCACTTGCTAGCTGTTCGTGATGTCTTGTCCGTTGAAACTTACCTGCTTGCTGAAGTACAAAAAGTTTACCGTAGCCAAGGGGTAGAAATCGGTGACAAGCACATCGAAGTAATGGTTCGTCAAATGATCCGTAAAGTACGTGTCATGGATCCAGGTGATACAGATCTCCTTATGGGAACTCTTATGGATATTACAGACTTTACAGATGCTAACCGTGATGTAGTTATCTCAGGTGGTGTACCTGCGACAGCTCGTCCAGTCCTCATGGGAATCACCAAAGCTTCCCTTGAGACAAACAGCTTCCTGTCTGCAGCTTCCTTCCAGGAAACAACTCGTGTCCTGACTGATGCGGCTATCCGTGGTAAGAAAGACCATCTGCTCGGACTCAAGGAAAATGTTATCATCGGTAAGATTATCCCAGCTGGTACTGGTATGGCTCGCTACCGTAACTTGGAACCACAAGCTATCAATGAAGTAGAAATTATTGATGAAGTTGTGGTGACTCCAGAAGACGTAGAGTCTACTGAAACACTAGTAACAGAATAAGATGAAAGAAACTCGTTTTAAAAACGGGTTTCTTTTTTATCGGAGATAAGCTTGGTTGAACCCTAAAATATCAGGAATAGGTATTTGTAAGATGAGAGAAAATGCTCCATTTTAGTTGGATTACTTGACAATAGAGTATAAAATAAAGCATCTCCATTGATTTTGTCTAAAATATAGAACTAACCATGAGCAAATTAGTTTCATTATCAAAGGATTTTGTATATAATATACGGTACAAAGGAAGAAAATATGTACCGAGTAGTAGAAATGTATGGGGACTTTGAACCCTGGTGGTTTTTAGATGGTTGGGAAAATGATATTATTCAAGAACAGCGGTTTGAAAAGTACTATGATGCTTTGAAATTCTATAAAATTCAATGGCTAAAATTAGAAACAGAATTTAAAGAATATAAGAGTCGCAGTGATCTGATGACTGTCTTTTGGAATGAAAACGATCAGAGATGGTGTGAAGAATGCGACGACTACGTTCAGCAATATAGGTCAATTATCTTGTTGGAAGATGAAAAGGTTATTCCAAAAAGCAAATACCGTCCGGGTTATGCCAAACAAAATGGGCTTGAGAAGCATCGATCATGCCGAATAAAAGAAAGAAAATAAAAAACCGATAAATTTAATCGGTTTTTTTGTTGTGTTTACGAATAAATAGTTGAAGAAAGGCTTGAAAAAAACTTTTCGACAAAATTTATTTGAGGGAGGTCTTATGACTCAAAAAATTGCCCAGGCGATTGTCCGGCAAGCTAAGGAAGAGTCTGCTCAGGATATTTATTTTGTACCCAAGGATGATTGCTATGAACTTTATATGAGGATTGGTGATGAACGACGCTTCATACAGACTTATGATTTTGACCAATTAGCTGCTGTGATTAGTCATTTTAAATTTCTAGCAGGGATGAATGTAGGCGAAAAACGTCGCAGTCAGCTGGGGTCCTGTGATTATCGCTATGATGATAAGGAAACATCAATTCGTCTGTCAACTGTAGGTGATTATCGTGGTTATGAGAGTTTGGTTATTCGACTCTTGCATGATGAAGAGACAGAATTGAAGTTTTGGTTTACTCATTTTCCTGAGTTTAGAGAGAAGTTTAAGGATCGAGGACTGTATCTTTTTTCGGGACCAGTAGGGAGTGGCAAGACCACTCTCATGCATCAATTAGCTCAGCTAAAATTTAAGGGTCAGCAGGTTATGTCCATTGAGGATCCTGTTGAAATCAAGCAAGAGGATATGCTTCAGCTACAGCTGAATGAAACGATTGGTTTGACCTATGAAAGTCTGATTAAACTTTCCCTGCGTCACCGTCCGGACTTGCTCATCATTGGAGAAATTCGGGATAGTGAAACCGCTAGAGCAGTGGTTCGAGCTAGCTTGACGGGAGCTACAGTTTTTCAACGATTCATGCTAAAAGCATTCCTGGTGTTTACGAACGCTTATTGGAATTAGGTGTTAGCGAGGAGGAGTTGAAAATTGTTTTACAGGGTATTTGCTATCAACGCTTGATTGGGGGAGGAGGTGTGATAGACTTTGCCAGCAACAACTACCAAGAACACGAGCCGACCGTCTGGAATCAGCAGATTGATCAGCTTCTTGCAGCAGGACATATCCATCCTGAGCAAGCAGAAGCAGAAAAAATTAGGAACTAGCAAGCAAAAACAGGTAATTGAACTGTTTAATAATTTATTCTCTAGTGGTTTTCACTTGGCTGAGACTGTGGACTTTTTAGGTCGAAGCGCTCTTTTGGAGCAGAACTATGTCCAGCAAATGCGTCATGGTCTAGCCAATGGACAAGCATTTTCAGAGATTATGGCTAGTCTAGGTTTTTCTGATGCGGTAGTAACCCAGCTGTCATTGGCTGAGTTACATGGGAATTTATCGCTTGCCTTGCTAAAAATAGAGGAGTATCTGGATAATCTTGCGAAGGTAAAAAAGAAGTTAATTGAAGTAGCAACCTATCCCATGATGCTTCTTGGCTTTTTGGTATTGATTATGATGGGATTGAGAAATTACCTTTTACCCCAACTCAGCAGTCAAAATTTTGCCACTCAACTCATTGGTCATTTACCGACTATTTTTCTACTAACTGTCTTAATTTTACTTGGATTAACAGGAGCGATTTATCTGGTATTCAAAGGTCAGAAACGGATTCCTGTTTACTCTTTCTTGGCCCGCCTGCCTTTTGTTGGATCTTTTGTAAGGATTTACCTAACTGCCTATTATGCGCGTGAATGGGGCAATATGATTGGGCAAGGTTTGGAACTCAGTCAGATTTTCCAGATTATGCAAGAGCAACGCTCGGTTTTATTTCAGGAAATTGGCCAAGATTTGGGTCAAGCCTTGCAGAATGGTCAAGAATTTTCAGATAAAATTGCTTCTTATACCTTTTTCAAAAAGGAGTTGTCTCTAATCATCGAATACGGGGAAGTCAAATCCAAGCTGGGAAGTGAACTAGAAATTTATGCCCTTAAGACTTGGGAAGAATTTTTTGGTAGGGTCAATCGGACCATGAATCTGATTCAGCCCCTAGTCTTTGTCTTTGTAGCCTTGATGATTGTCTTACTGTATGCGGCAATGCTATTGCCCCTTTATCAAAATATGGAGGTTCATCTATGAACAAATTAAAAAAATTACGTGTGAAAGCCTTTACTTTAGTGGAAATGTTAATTGTACTTTTGATCATCAGTGTCCTTATGCTCTTATTTGTCCCTAATTTAACTAAGCAAAAAGAGGCAGTTTCGGATACTGGAAATGCTGCGGTGGTTAAGGTAGTTGAGAGCCAGGCTGAGCTCTATGAACTCAAAAATACAGGAGATCAAGCAACCCTTAGCAAACTAGTCGCAGCTGGGAACATTAGTCAAAAAGCAAGCAGACTCTTACAAGGCTTATTATGGTAAGAACAATAGTGAGACTCAGGCAGTTGCCAATTAAGGCCTTTACAGTTTTGGAAAGCCTCTTGGTCTTGATGATTAGCAGTTTTATCTTGCTGGCTCTATCAAGTTCAGTTCAAGCTACTTTTGAACAGATTCAGGCAAAGATCTTCTTTTTAGAATTTGAGCATTTTTATCAGGAAAGTCAGAAGCTTAGCGTATCTTCTCAGAGAAAGCTGGTGCTAGAAATATCCAGTCAAGAGATTTCAAACGGTTATGCTCGTCTTCCAGTTCCTAAAGGAATCCAAGCACCTGAATCTACACAGATCTATTTTGATAAGGCTGGTGGTAATTCTTCACTCAGTAAAGTTCAGTTTCAAACCAAGGAAGGACTGGTGACCTATCAACTCTATATTGGAAATGGTAAATTTAAGAAAACGACAAATTAAAGGGACCATCTTACTGGAAGCCTTACTAGCTTTGGGAGTTTTTGCTGTAATTGCAAGTTTGCTACTAGGTCAAATTACGCAATCACGCAAAGAAGCAGCTGTCATTTTAGAAAAAGAAGAGGTCCTGCGGGTGGCCCAGATGGCCCTCCAAACAGGGCAGGACCATCTTTCCTTAAATGGCATTGAAATTCGGATTCAGAGAACAAAGGATCAGATTCGAGTGTTGCATCAGGGGGAGGAATTGATTGATGTTGAAAAAAGGTAAACTAGCAGCCTTTACCCTGCTGGAAGCCTTAGTGGCCCTCTTGGTCATCAGTGGTGGCCTCTTGGTTTTTCAGGCAATGACCAAGCTTCTAGCAAGTGAGATTCAGTATCAAGAGCAAACTAAGGCCAAGGAATGGCTCTTGTTTGCGGACCAGTTAGATGCAGAATTATCCCGTAGCCATTTTGAAAAGGTTGAGCAAAACAAGCTTTATGTTAGACAAGATGGTAAGTCGATTGCCTTTGGTAAGTCCAAAAGCGATGACTTTCGAAAAACAGATGCGAATGGTCGTGGTTATCAACCCATGATTTATGGACTAGAAGCTGCTCAAATACATAAAGAAGGTCAGATAGTTCATTTGCTTCTGCAGTTTAGAGATGGCCTAGAAAGAGAGTACATCTATCGTGTTGAAGAAGAACATTAGGGCTGGGGTCATGCTTTATGCCCTGCTTATGGCTGCCGTTTTTAGTCTGCTGTTGCAGTTTTATCTCAATCGTCAGACGGCCCATCAGCGTAATCTTTTAGCCCAGCAAGAAAGACAGGAAGCTTACGCTATAGCCTTGCTGACAAAAGACCAGAAGCTAACTGATAGTGGACAATTTTCTTTTAATAAAGGCCAAAGTCAATACCAGAAAGAAAAGGACCAGTTGGTTATCAATGTAGTGATCTCTGACCGGACTTATGATTTCACCTTTGCTATCAAGGAGCAAAAAGCCAGATTGGATAAGGATCAGGATAAAGATAAAAAGTCTGAACTGGAAAAAGAAGAAAAGAAAGAAGCAGAGCCTGCCCGTGAAAAAAAGGAAGCCAAAGACGATAATGGCAAAAAAGATTAAATTTTGATAAGATAAGGAGCGGAGGAAACTATGAATTTTGAAAAAATCGAAGAAGCCTATACGCTCCTTTTAGAAAATGTCCAAGTCATTCAAAACAAGCTTTCAACTAATTTTTATGATGCCTTAATCGAGCAAAACGGTATCTATTTGGATGGGCAAACGGACTTAGAAATTGTCAAAAAAAATCATCAGACCTTGAAGAGCTTAAAGCTAAGCAGAGAAGAATGGCGCAGAGCCTATCAGTTCATTCTGATGAAGGCTTCTCAGACAGAGCCTTTACAAGCCAATCATCAGTTTACACCAGATGCCATTGGTTTTCTGCTGATTTTCATCATTGACCAGCTGATGGTAGCATCAGATATTACTCTTCTTGAGATGGGGAGCGGAACCGGAAATCTTGCAGAGACAATCCTGAATAATAGTCGGAAAGAGATTGATTATCTAGGATTAGAGATTGATGATTTACTGATTGACTATCTGCCAGTATTGCAGAAGTAATGGGATCAAAAGCCCATTTTGCCCAGGGAGATGCTGTGCGCCCTCAAGTTCTAAAAGAGAGCGACTTGATTATCAGTGATCTGCCTGTCGGTTACTATCCAGATGATCAGATTGCAAGTCGTTATCAAGTAGCCAGTCAGACGGAGCACACCTATGCTCATCATCTATTGATGGAGCAGGCTTTAAAGTATTTGAAGGCCGATGGCTATGCTATCTTCTTAGCTCCTAATCACCTCTTAACCAGCCCGCAGAGCGACTTACTTAAATCCTGGCTCAAAGACAATGCCAGCTTAGTAGCAATGATTGCTTTGCCAGAAAAACTCTTTGCATCAGTCTCTCAGGCTAAGACGGTTTTTGTTCTGCAAAAACAAAAAAATATAAAAGCAGAGACTTTTGTCTATGCATTGGCAGATCTACAAAATCATGAAGAAATTACTCGCTTCCGCGAAAGTTTTCAAAAATGGCGCAAAGTTAGTGAAAACTGATCAAAATTCTGGTATAATGAGAACTGAAAACGCTTAAAAGAGGTAAATTATGTCTAAAACAATCGCAATAAATGCAGGAAGTTCTAGTTTAAAATGGCAGCTCTACTTGATGCCAGAAGAAAAAGTATTAGCTAAAGGTTTAATTGAGCGAATTGGACTGAAAGATTCCATTTCAACGGTAAAATTTGATGGTCGTACTGAGAAACAGGTGCTTGATATTACTGACCATACTCAAGCTGTAAAGATTTTGTTAGACGATTTGATGCGTTTTAATATTATTGCGTCTTTCGATGAGATTACAGGAGTAGGCCACCGTGTCGTTGCGGGTGGTGAGTATTTCAAAGATTCTGCTCTAGTTGACGAAGAGGTCATTCAAAAAGTTGAAGAACTCTCTCTCTCTTGGCACCTCTTCATAATCCAGCAAATGCCGCAGGGATTCGTGCTTTTAAGGAACTTTTGCCTGACATTACAAGTGTGGTAGTGTTTGATACTTCTTTCCATACGACTATGCCAGAAAAAGCTTATCGTTATCCATTGCCAACGAAATATTATACGGAAAACAAGGTACGTAAATATGGCGCACATGGTACTAGCCATGAGTATGTAGCACATGAAGCAGCTAAACTTTTGGGCAAACCGATTGAGGAGTTGAAACTTATCACTGTCATATTGGTAATGGTGCTTCTATTACGGCTGTTGATAAAGGTTTGTCTGTTGATACTTCTATGGGCTTCACACCTCTGGGTGGTGTCATGATGGGAACGCGGACTGGTGACATTGATCCTGCAATAATTCCTTATCTGATGCAACATACAGATGATTTTAAAACTCCCGAAGATATCAGCCGAATTTTGAATCGTGAATCTGGTTTACTTGGGGTTTCCGAGAAATCAAGCGATATGCGTGATATTCATGAAGCGATGCGGGCAGGTGATGCCAAGGCTCAATTAGCTAACGACATTTTTGTAGACCGGATTCAAAAATACATTGGTCAGTATCTTGCCGTTTTGAATGGAGCGGATGCCATCATCTTTACCGCAGGAATTGGCGAAAATTCTGTGACTATTCGTAGACTGGTCATTGAAGGAATTTCTTGGTTTGGTTGTGATATTGATCCAGAAAAGAATGTCTTTGGGCAATATGGAGATATCTCGACACCAGAAGCAAAGGTCAGAGTGTTAGTTATTCCAACAGACGAAGAGCTAGTCATTGCGCGTGATGTAGAACGTTTTAAAAAATAATAGGGGGCAAGGCGTTAGCCTCCCTTTTTTATAGATTGGGAAAGAAATGGAATTCTATTTAAAAAAACTAAAATATTGTTTAATTGTGTTGGTGATAGTGGTCTTGACACAAGTTCCTTTCATTGCAATGAGGTATTTAGAAGACAAACAATCACCAATTAGTGTAGGTGGAATAATCATTCTGTATCTACTGATAGTCCTTTTAACACTCGTTCTTGCTAAAAGGGAAGGGATCCTCACATTTGATTTCAGCTTTTTAGTTGGTCATCAGTGGGACTTTTGGCCTTATCTTATTTCCTATCGATTCTCATCGGTGCTTTGGGGTTTATTGTCATACGTTTGGAAGGAGGCTCGCTTATTCCTCGTAATCAAGAGAGAATTCAAGAGGCGATGCGTGAGATTCCACAGATTATCATGATTATCGCAACTGTTATTGGAGCTCCAGTTTTAGAGGAAGTCATTTTTCGTGGCTTTATTCCCAAGAAACTCTTTCCTAAGCATCAACTGGTGGGATTTGTGATAGGTGCTATACTTTTTGGCCTTTTTCATGGCCCGACTAATATTGGTAGTTTTATCGTTTATGGAGGAATGGGAGCAGTCTTTGCCTATGTAGCCTATACGACAGAAAGTCTAGAAATGTCTATTATGGCCCATATGCTTCGAAATGGAATTGCCATATTCCTCATGTTATTTGTAAATAATCAAGCCTGACGAGAAATTTTCTCGTCTTTTTTTCTGCGGAAAATATGATAAAATATTAGTAATTAAGAATTAGTGAGAGAAATAAGATGGCTCAAAAAAAAAATTGATGTTCGAAGACTCGTCCCAGATGGGAAGACTGGTTTGTGCGGGATTCTTAATGTAACCCCAGATTCTTTTTCAGATGGTGGGAAATATAACACTGTAGAATTTGCTTTAGAGCAAGCGCGGTATCTGATCCGAGAAGGTACCCAGATGTTGGACATTGGGGGGGGGAGTCCACGAGACCCGGTAGCCATTATATTGAGATTGAAGAAGAGATCGAGCGAGTGGTTCCAGTGATTGAAGCTATTCGCAAGGAAAGTGATGTCTTGATTTCGGTCGATACTTGGAAGGCGCCTGTAGCAAAAGCGGCCCTGGCAGCCGGTGCAGATATTGTTAATGATATCACCGGTTTTTTAGGTGATGAAGGAATGGCGCAAGTGGTGGCTGATTCTTCTGCGGTAGCTATTCTGATGTTCAATCCAGTTATGGCTCGACCTCACCATGCTAGCTCATTGATCTTTCCCAAGTTTGGCTTTCAAGATGTTTTTACAGACCAGGAATTATCAAGATTTGCTCATTCAGATATTGTAGAGTTGATGTGGGCCTTTTTTGATAAGTCCTTGGCTAGAGCAAAAGCGGCAGGAATAGAGAAGAACAGTCTTATGCTGGATCCAGGTATCGGTTTTGGTCTTACCAAGCGGGAAACCTAATTCTGTTACAGCATCTGGAAGATATTCATCGAGCTGGTTTTCCAATCTTTCTTGGCGTCTCTCGTAAGCGATTTGTTGTGAATATACTTGAAGATGCAGGCATTGAGGTTGATCCAAAGACAGATTTGGGTTACCAAAATCGTGATATAGCCTCTAGTCATTTGACCAGTATTGCGGCCAGTCAAGGAGTAGAAATTCTACGAGTTCATGATATTCCTTATCATAAAATGGCTGTGGAGATTGGTGATGCGATTCGTTTAGCTAACCGCGCTGAAGATTTAACCTTGGGACAATACAAATAAGATGATAGATAGAAACGAAAAACCAGATTTGAGCTGGATTGCAAACTATCGGACGGATACTCCGAACTTTGGCCTAGAACGAATGGAAGCCCTGCTGGCTCATCGAGGAGATCCTCATAAGCAGCTTTCAGTCATTCATATAGCAGGAACCAATGGCAAGGGGTCAACGATTGCGACTCTTCGAGAACTTCTTCAGTTGAGAGGATTACGAGTTGGAACCTTTACCTCTCCGTATATTGTTTCTTATAATGAGCAAATTTCCATCAATGGACAGGCTATTTCCAATCGAAAATTGAACCAGTTCTTGCAGATTTATAAAGATTTATTTGTCCATCAGGGGCATAATTCGACATTCAAGGGAGTAACTGAGTTTGAAATCATCACGGCCTTGGCCTATGATTATTTTGCTCAGGAAGAAGTGGATGTGGCGATCATTGAGGTCGGTATGGGCGGGCTTCTAGACTCAACAAATGTTTGCCAACCAGACCTTACTGCGATTAGTACGATTGGTTTGGATCATATGGCTCTTTTGGGGTCCACCCTTGGGGAAATAGCAGAGCAGAAAGCCGGAATCATCAAGACTTCAATTCCAATAGTCACTGGTAAGATTGATAGAGAAGCTCTGGAAGTTATCCAGCGCGTGGCAACAAGTAAACAGGCTCCTACATATTTATATGGACAGTCCTATCAGGTTGACTGGCTCAGAAGCGAAGAAGCTGGCGAAGTCTTTTCATTGGAAAATGAATGGAGAGAGTCCACTATTTACCAAACATCACTCCTAGGATCTTATCAAACAGATAATGCGGCCTTGGCTATTGAGATTTGTGATCTATACTGCCAACAAAAGGGTTTGCCTCTTCTGACAAAAGAAGAAATCGACCGTGGCCTTCTAGCAGTTGCCTGGCCAGCTAGGATGGAAAAAATTTTGGAGCAACCTTTGATTTTTTTGGATGGAGCACATAATCCGCATGCTTTGAGCCCTCTACTAGCTTCCTTCCAAGAACGCTTTACTTCAAAAGATGAGAAGATTTTATTTACCTGTATTCGGACCAAAGCACTAGATGAGATGTTGCAGTTGTTTGTTCAAGCAGATGTATCTGTCACATTGACATCTTTTGCGGATGAGCGAGCAGTTTCTGAAGAGGAAATGAAGAGACAAGCCTTCCAAACGGGGCTAACCTATCAACCTTGGCAGCAGTATGTAGATAGCTATTTACAAGATGCGCATAAGGATCAAGAGGTGCTTCTGATTACTGGCTCCTTGTATTTTTTAGCTCAAGTTAGAGCCTATATATTGACAAAGAAAGAGGAAATAGATGGATCAGTTAAGAATTAAAGATTTGGAAGTCTATGCTTATCATGGGGTTTTTGCGGCTGAAAAAGAATTGGGCCAGCGTTTTGTGCTGGATCTGATTTTGGACTATGATATGACTCGAGCTGCTAAAACAGGTGATCTGACAGCTTCTATCCACTATGGTGAGCTGGCTCAGGAGCTAGTTAAGTGGTGTCAGGAAAGCAAGGAAGATTTGATTGAAACGCTGGCTTATCAGCTGATTGGCAAGATTTTTCAATCCTATTATCTGGTTGAGAAAGTCAGTTTAGAGGTCAAGAAACCTTGGGCTCCTGTTCCTCTACCTTTGGACACATGCTCAGTCAAGCTAGTTCGTCAAAAGCGGAAAGTCTTTGTCGCTCTGGGTAGCAATCAGGGTAGCCCAACTGCCAATCTGGATGCTGCTTTAGAAAAAATGGCTGAGCAAAATATAAGAATTTTGCAGGCATCAAGTCGTATTAAGACAGAGCCCTGGGGTGGCGTTGAGCAGGATCCGTTTCTCAATCAAGTTGTTGAAGTTGAAACCTGGCTCAATCCTGAGGAGTTGATGCAGACGCTCTTGGCCATTGAAGCGGAACTAGGGCGCGTGAGGGAGATCAAATGGGGACCGCGCGTGATTGATCTGGATATCCTTTACATAGGGCAGGAGGAGATATACAGTCCAAACTTGATTGTTCCTCATCCTTATGTGGCTGAGCGGGCTTTTGTCTTGCAATCTCTGGTGGAAATCGCTCCACATTTTGTCGACCCTGTGCAGAAAAAAAGCATCCGCCAGCTCTGGGATGCAGTCGAAAAATAAGAAAAGAAGCTTGTCGCAAGGCAAGTTTTTTTCTTGTCTGATTTTCTTCTGAACTTGCCATTGTAAAATAAAGTCAAATGAAAGAAAAGGAGTTCAATATGGAACATATTGTAAAAATTGATCGTGTTTCTAAAAAATATGGAGACAAGCAAATTTTAAAGGATATTTCTTTTACAGCTAGAAGTGGTCGCATTACGGCTTTTCTAGGACATAATGGTGCAGGAAAAAGCTCGACCTTGAGGATTCTCTTGGGCTTAGATCGGGCGACAGCAGGAACTGCGACTTTTGATGGACAAACCTATCAGTCAATGATTTATCCTCTCAAAACAGTAGGTGCAGCTTTTGACGGTATTGGAGGTCTGCCAAATAGAAAGGTTTACGACCATCTGCATATTATTGCTGCAAGTAATGCTATTCCGAAGTTTCGGATTGATGAGGTATTGGATATGACTGGGATCGCTCATAAGAAAAAGGATTTCTTATCAAGCCTGTCTCTAGGAGAAGGGCAGCGCCTGGGGTTGGCAGTAGCTTTACTAGGTGATCCCCAGTTTTTAATATTAGATGAGCCGACCAATGGCTTGGATCCAAGTGGGATTAAGTGGTTTAGAAGGTTCATTCGCAAGCAGGCTGATTTAGGGAAAACAGTCCTTCTATCCTCTCATATCCTGTCTGAGGTACAAATGGTAACAGATGATGTAGTCTTGATTCATCATGGGCAAATTATCGAACAGGGAACGCTAGAAGATGTATTACAAGGAACAGATAGTTTAGAAGAGCTCTTCTTCGACTTAACAGAGGAGGTTTAAGATGAAAGAGACGATGTCCTTATTGCATTCAGAGTGGTTGAAAATCCAATCAACCAAGGCTTTCAGGGTAAGTGTGGTCTTTATGCTGTTATTGGTACCTGCCGTATCCTGGCTAGAGGGACGCCAGTATCTGTCTATCGGTTTAGATGCGACCCCTGAGACGGTTCCTGGTCTGGCAGAAGCTATTGATCCACTGGAATATCTAGGTCTTAATGGCGCATCTATGGGGGGGATGGTTTTAGTCATTTTAGCTGGAATTATGGGAGCAATGGAATTTCAGTCTCATAGCTTGCGAACCAGTCTATTGGCTTGTAATAACCGCTTGAAGCTACTTATGGGGAAAATATTGACCTTTGGTTTGTTTTCACTCATCATTAGCTTGTTATCCATTTATTTAAGCTATATTGTCATGCACTTGGCTTTAGGAAAAGAAGGGCTGCATCCAATTTTACTTAATCAAGCTGCCTGGAGTCATCTTTTATGGAAGGCACTAGCTACTGCATTGCTAGGTCTCCTGTCCTTTTTATTGGGGTTGCTTGGGCGGACGATGTTGCTTCCCTTACTCTTTCTTGTGCCACAGATCTATAATCTGGGAAACTACCTAGCTACCCACACGACTTGGGGAGCTTATTTGCCACAGCCTGCAGGAGAGTTATTTGTTGCAACGCCGAATTCTCAATATGCCAATAATCCCTTGCAAGGACTCTTGATACTAAGCGTATGGTTGCTAGTCATCGGCGGCATGGCCTCTCTGCGCTTTTTGAAGACGGATTTAGGAGGACGCTACTGATGATAATAGCTATGCTTAAAAGTGAATGGATTAAGTTTCGTTCTTACTATATCGCTCTTGGTGCAGCCTTGGTAGCTCTGGTAGTCGTTCCTTTTTTTCTAATGAATCTTGACTATAGTCAGACAGTAGTTGGCCAGACAAAGGCTCTGAGTGAGGCTTTGCACGCCCTCTATCTGGCGCAGCCTGTCATCGTCATCTTTACTTCGCTCTATTTTGCCCAGGAGTTTGTCAAGTCGGGGATGCGAACGAATTTTCTAACCGTATCAAATAGAAAGGCTTGGTTGACTGGGAAATTCCTTTTTCTGGTCTTGCTGCTCTTGGTCCTCTACAGTATCATGGTAGGCAGCTGTTTCCTTGTTATGCTGGCTCGTTTTGACCTAAGCTTTAGCTGTTCCTTACTGGGGAAATTCCTCTATTACAGCTCTTTTGGTCTTCTCAGCAATCTTTTTCTGGCTCTTTTAGCTGCTGGCCTCGCTTTGCTATTTCAATCTTGGGTTGTGCCGGTGTCGGTGCTCTTTCCTCTCTTGATTGGTCTCAGCCGTTTATTGGCAACTTTCATCAAAGAAGCAAAATACCTGCCCGATCTGGCTGCGCTAAATCTTTTTGAGTATGAAGGGCTTCAGCATTCAATAGATCTCTCAGGGCTGGGAATACAGATTTTATGGTTAGCTTTGGTTTGGAGCTCTGCTATATTCTTAACCTTGAAACGAGATGTTCGCTAGAGGTATGCTATAATGGAAATCATGAGACAGTATCGTATTTTGGTGGTTGATGACGACCGGAGCATTTTGAAGCTGGTGAAAAACGTCCTAGAGCTCGATGCTTATGATGTGACGACGCTTGATCGGATAGAAGAGCTAGAATTGACGCATTTTGTCGGATATGACTTGATTCTGCTGGATGTGATGATGGAGCCTGTTAATGGTTTTGAGCTATGTTCCTACATTCGTCCCCATCTTTCTTGCCCCATCATCTTTCTGACGGCCAAGGAGTTGGAGGCGGACAAGGTGGAAGGGCTCTTTCGTGGTGCAGATGACTATATTGTCAAACCTTTGGAACCAAAGAATTGCTGGCGCGTGTCAGAGCGCATCTTCGGCGGGAGGAAAGACGTGAGGAGCGCTATTCTGAAATTTCTTCTTGTCAATTTTATCCAGAGCGCTATGAAATTATCTGTTTTGGTAAAGTCTTGAAATTCTCAGAGCGAGAGTTTAAATTGCTGCATTTACTAGCTAGCAATCCCAAGCAAACCTTTTCAGCTGAATGCCTGCATACCTTGCTTTACCCAGAAAGTTCAGAAACACAGCTTCGCTCCATCTCAGAATACGTATATCAGATTCGCCAAAAATGCAAACAAGAAGGACTGCAAGCAATCGCAACAGTGAGAGGAGTAGGCTATAGATGGCAATTAGAACCCGAAATTTCAAAAGCCTAGTCTGGACAACCAGTTTAAAAATCGTCTTTTTTCATGTTTTGATTTTTGTGCTTATAGGCTATGAATTTACGCAAGGAAGTGATAACGTTCTTTTCACCTTGTTCTTTTGGGCAGGGAGCTTGCTGCTGATTACTTTTTATCATATTTTGAAATTGCTCCGAAAAATCGACAGGGAAATAAAAATGCTAAAGAGCAAGAAGCTTTTAGAAGAAAATCAAAGCCAGTTTTTTCGGATCGAGGAAATGCTAGAAGTCTATAGCGATTTACGGAGCAGCCACCAAGAAAATGCTCGTCTTCTAGAAAGAGAGCAGCAGCATAATCAGGAGTTGATTTTACAGCTATCAGCGACATCGCACGATTTGAAGACGCCCCTAACTGTGATTAAGGGGAATGCTGAGCTCTTGGAGTTGGCGCAGTTGGGTCAGCCACAGGCAGACTATGCTACTGAGATTTTGCAGGCTAGTCACAAGATGGAAGAGTATTGTGGCTCTTTGATTGATTACGCTAAGACCTTTCAGATTGATTCTAATCAGTTCAGTCAGCTTTCCTTAGGGAGCTTTTTGGTTTCTCTACAGGACGATTGGGCACTGTTCAGCAAACAAGAAAGCCATCGTTTTTCTCTCCAAGAAGATTGTGATCCTAGCTTAAGCTTGTCTATTCATTTGGACTATCTCAAGCGGGCTTTGCTCAATATCTTACTAAATGCGCTTGAACATGCTGACCAAGACCAAAAAGAAGTGAAGCTAACGGTATCAGTGCAGCAGGACCAGTTAGTTTTTGCTATCTGGAACAATGGTCCTGCATTTTCAGAGGAGATGCTGCTAGGAGCAGAACAGCTCTTTTACCAGAGTGACCAAAGCCGCAATTCAGCTAATCCCCATCATGGCATCGGCTTAGCCTTTTCTAAGCAGGTAGCTCTCTTGCACGGTGGTCGTCTGACCCTGCTCAATCCAGACCAAGGAGGAGCTTGTGTCGAGTTGACTGTAGCTTTGGAAAGCAAATAACAAAGGAAGTCAATCAAGATGATAAAAGAGAGTGGGACAGAAATCGGTAATTCGTTAGAATTCGATTTCGTCGTCCCACCTCCGCACAGTTGAGTAGGGCTGTAAAAGCTGATGGAATCAGCGTAGTAGAGCCCACTCAACCACTGCGTCTTGCTCGACAATCCAAAGACAATTGAGAGGCTAGGACTTTTGTCCCAGCCTCTTTTTTGCCGCTTTCTTCTTGACAAAAGATGTAAAGGAGACTATACTATGTTTAAAAAGTAAAGTTTGTTTTACATTATGGAAAGGAGGCAGCCTTGGAAAATCGAATTCAAGAATTACGAAAAAGAAAAAATCTCAGCCAGGAAGAACTGGCTGAGAAGCTAGAGGTCACGAGACAAACAATTATTTCTTTGGAAAAAGGCCGCTACAATGCTTCGCTCCTTTTGGCTCATAAAATTGCATCCTTTTTCAATTTAAGGATTGAAGAAGTGTTTCTCTTTGAGGAGGATGAATCATGAAATGGACTTATATACTCAAATGGGGACTAGGTTTCTTAGTAGTCCTTGTCTTGATCTTTCTTCATTTACAGTTCGATTTTATCCCTAAGGAAATCCTGCCTATTGTGGGAATGATCTTGATTGTGCTGATCTTGAAAATTTTTCAAGCGTATGAAAAATAGGAGGCCGACATGGAAACATTAACTAAACAAGAATTTCGAAAAAAACTTCAAAAGAAAGTTATCGTGGGACGTATCTTAACCTTTATCATCTTGGTGGGATTGGCCTGGAGCCACTTTCATTCTCTGGATGATCTTCAGGAAGGAGTCATGGTCGGCATCCTGCTGGGGCTTTCTTTGATGACTATTCGGTATAATCTTGCCCTAAGACGGGAGGAAAATTTTGAGAAGCTCTACATTCAGGTGACTGATGAGCGCAATCGCATGATTGACGAAAAGACTCGCACTCTACTTTTTTTAATATTCTTTTGCTGCTGGCAGCGTGCTTGAGTGTCCTGTCCATGATTTTTCCCAATCATCTTGAGTCTCAATCAGTTTCTGACCGTGACCATTATCCTGGTTTTGGGACTTTACTATCTCTTGCGTTTTCTCCTGTCTAAGCGTTATTAAAAAAAAGCTGGCAGAGCCAGCTTTCTCAACAAGCTTTTAACAGAGCTTGTTTTTTTAATTTTCTATAAAGTCGATCATACTGGTAAACGGGGTCCATAGTAACATGGATACCTAGTTTACGCAGGACGTTTTTGTCTTCATCTGTCAGAGTGACGGTTGAGTGGGCCTCGCTACCTTTGAGATTACCGAGTTGCTGCATAGCATTTGCTGCATCTTGATTTTCCATGGCTGTGATTGCTAGAGCCATCAAGATTTCGTTTGAGTGGAGGCGAGGATTGCGGCTGCCCAGATGATTAATTTTCAGGCCTTGGATTGGCTTGACATACTCAGGCTCGATCAGCTTGGTTTCTTTAGCAATATGGGCTAATTTCTTAATGGCATTAATCAAGACAGCAGCCGTAGGACCAAAGAGTTCAGAGGTTTTACCAGTTACGATTTCACCGTTTGGTAATTCTAAGGCCAGAGCTGGCTCACCAGTGCTTTCAGCCTTGGCACGCGCAGCAACTGTTACCTTACGGTCCAGCGGTGTGATGCCCAGATCGTTCATCAAAAGCTCGATTTTCTTGATAGCAGATTCAGAAACGCGCTCTGCCTTGAAGTCCAGAATCGTCTGGTAGTAGCGACGGATGATTTCCTGTTGAGATGCCTCGATAGCTGCATCATTGTCTACAATGGCAAAGCCGACCATATTGACGCCCATATCCGTTGGAGAAGCATAGGGTGATTTTCCAAGGATGCGCTCTAGCATACGCTTGAGGACTGGGAAAATTTCAATATCACGATTGTAGTTGACTGTGGTTTTTCCGTAGGTTTGCAGGTGGAAAGGATCAATCATGTTGACATCGTCGAGGTCTGCCGTCGCTGCCTCATAGGCTAGATTGACCGGATGGTGTAGGGGCAGATTCCAAACGGGGAAGGTTTCAAACTTGGCGTAGCCTGATTTGATGCCATTGATTTGGTCGTGGTACATATTGGATAGGCAAGTAGCTAATTTACCAGAACCAGGACCAGGTGCGGTCACTACGACTAGATTACGGCTGGTTTTGATGTAGTCATTTTTCCCCATACCTTCAAGTGAGATGATATGGTCCATGTCGGTCGGATAGCCCTTGATTGGGTAGTGGATGTAGGAAGCGATGCCATTCTTTTCCAGCTGGCTACGGAAGAGGTCCGCCGCCGGCTGACCGGAATACTGGGTGATGACCACTGAGCCTACATAAATATCCAGCTCGTTAAAGGTATCGATTAGTCGCAGCACTTCCTGATCATAGGAAATGCCCAAATCACCACGCGCCTTAGAGTGCTCAATGTTGTTAGCATTGATAGCAATGACAATCTCTACTTGGTCCTTGAGCTCTTTGAGAAGTCTGATTTATTGTCCGGCTCATAGCCTGGCAGGACACGGGCAGCATGGAAGTCTTCCAGCATTTTACCGCCGAATTCCATGTAAAGTTTGCCCTCAAATTGATTAATGCGCTCCAAGATATGGTCGCGCTGCAGGTTTAAGTATTGTTCTGAATCAAAAGCAATTTTTTTCATTTTCATTTTTACCTCTGCTAAGCATTATAACAAAAAAGAGACATTTTTGGGAGCAAAAGTAGTATTTGAAGATAAATAAAAACAAGCAATCAGAAGAAGAATTTTAAAATAGAACAATAAAAAAACCAAGGCTTTTCAGCCAAGGTTCTTAATAGAAAAGAAAGGAAAAGTGGGAGTTTTAGAAAGGAAGTTCCTCTTCTTCCAAGACTAGATCAGCTAAATCAGCCCCAGAATTATTTTCACGAATAGCCCGCTGGGCACGACTTTCAAGAAGTTGGAAACCATGACCAAGCACTTCTGTGACATAGTGAGTTACGCCATCTTTCTCATAACGACGGGTCCGTAATTCGCCGTCCAGAGAAATTAAGCTTCCTTTGCTGGCATAACTAGCTAGAGTCTCAGCTGATTTGCCCCAAAGGACGATATTAATGAAGTCTGCTTCGCGCTCACCATTTTGATCCTTGTAACGGCGGTTGACAGCAATCGTTGCGCGTGTGACAGATTTTTCATTGCTAGTTTTGTGCAATTCTGGTGTGGCCGTCAAACGACCGATAATAATGACTTTATTGTACATATAATTTCCTCCTACTTATTTATTCGTAAGAGAAAGAAAAAAATCGTGAAAATCACGATTTTTTATCCCTGCCAATGTTTTGCTGGATCAAACGCAGTTCCGACGACTTCAGAGTCAGCTAATTCGATAATACCCCGTTTTTGAGGAGCGTTTGGCAATTGCAACTCACGTGGACTGCACATCATACCAAAACTTTTCTCACCCCGTAGTTCGCCAGGGAAAATAAGGTTTCCCTTAGGCATCATAGCACCAGGGAGAGCAACGATGGTTTTGAGACCTAATCGAGCATTTGGGGCACCGGCTACGATTTGAAGAGTCTCATCTGCTGCGACTTGTACTTGGCAGATGTTGAGGTGATCACTATCTGGATGTGCTGTCATTTCGACGATTTCTCCGACGACAAATTTCGGTTGGAGATCATTGATCAGAGTTTCAGAGAAGCCTTCTTTAGCCAACTCTTGGTTGAGCAGGGCAACCTCTTCGTCAGTAAGAAAGATCTGGCCACTTTGTTGGATGTCTACAATATCAGATACTTGGAAAATGTTCCAAGCGACGGTTTCGGCTGTATCTTGTAGGAAAATACGAGCAACATTTCCTTTGCGTTCAACAGAAAGTTTTGCATCTTCGTTGTTGGCAACAATCACCATCAAAACATCGCCAACAAATTCTTTGTTATAAGTAAAAATCATTCTTTTCTCCATTTGATTAGTTTAATGACGCTAAAAAATCATTGATTTCAGACTTGGTTTTTCGATTGCGATTGACCAACCGACCTATTTCGTGTCCCTTTTCCAGTACAACCAAACTAGGAATCCCATAGACATCCCAGCGTTTAGCAAGATCGAGATAGGCATCGCGGTCTACTTGGATGAAGGTGAAATTTGGATTCCTTGCCTCAATCTCTGGTAGAGAGGGCTGGATGAAACGACAGTCTCCACACCAGTCTGCTGTGAAAAAGAAGACAGTCCTCCCCTCTGACTGAACGTAAGTTGCCAATTCTTCTATATTTTCAGGAATAATCATCATTCTTCCTCATAAGTTAGCTGGCCGTTTTCGTAGACAAAGGTAAAGTGGCGGTCATCTTCAAGGACTACTCCACCAACCAGTGTATCTTCGTTGGACTCATAAAGTTGCACATAGACAGTGGCAATCTGTCCTTGACTAGCAAAGAAGCTGCGGACTAGGTTAATAATCTCTTCTCTCTTTTTGGCTAGCTGTTGTTCTTTGACGACTTTTCGCGCGCCCAAGGCAAGACTTCCTGCTCCAAGAAGAGCAGCTGTTGTTAAAATGATTTTTTTAGCTTTCATGACAATATTTTAACACAAAAAAGAAGGGGGAACAATGGCCAAGATAGAAAAGGAAAAATTGACAGGCGAGAGGGCTTGACTGGAATTTTTTTACTTGGATATTTCTCCTGTAGATAGTTAGGCTTTTGCTACCTATCTTTCCCAAAAAGTGATAAAATAGGGGGCAGAAAGAAGGTAAATATGACAGACTTATTTTCAAAAATCAAAGAAGTAACTGAGATTTCCGCAATCTCAGCTCATGAAGGTCCTGTAAGGACTTATTTGCGAGAGAAAATGACTTCGCATGTGGATGAAATGGTGACGGATGGTCTAGGCGGTCTCTTTGGCGTTAAACATTCGAAAGAAGCAGATGCGCCTCGAGTTTTAGTGGCCTCTCATATGGATGAAGTTGGTTTCTTGGTCAGTGAGATTAAGCCAGATGGTACTTTTCGTGTAGTTGAAATCGGTGGCTGGAATCCTCTTGTAGTCAGCAGTCAGCGCTTCAAATTGTTTACTCGAGAAGGTCGGGAAATTCCAGTGATTTCCGGTTCTGTTCCTCCTCACTTCCTACGTGGAGCTGGTGGGACACCAACCTGCCACAAGTAAGCGATATTGTCTTCGATGGTGGATTTGCCAATAAGGAAGAAGCAGAGAGTTTCGGAATTCGTCCAGGAGATGCTATTGTACCTGATAGCTCAGCAATCTTAACAGCTAATGGTAAAAATGTTATTTCCAAATCTTGGGATAACCGTTACGGCGTTCTCATGGTCAGCGAATTGGCTCAGGCTCTATCAGGTCAAGCTTTAGGTAATGAACTATATGTCGGCGCTAACGTCCAAGAAGAAGTTGGTTTGCGTGGAGCCCACGCCTCAACAACTAAATTTGAGCCTGAATTATTCTTTGCTGTAGACTGTTCTCCAGCTGGTGATGTATATGGTGGTCAAGGTGCTATTGGTGACGGAACGCTGATTCGTTTCTTCGACCCTGGTCATCTCATGCTACCTAATATGAAAGACTTCCTGCTTACTACGGCTGAAGAAGCTGGTATTAAGTACCAATACTATTGTGCAAAAGGTGGAACAGACGCTGGTGCAGCCCATCTCCAAAACGGTGGTGTTCCATCTACAACTATCGGAGTTTGCGCTCGTTATATCCACTCCCATCAAACACTCTATGCAATGGATGACTTCTTACAAGCTCAGGCATTCTTGCAAGCAATTGTGAAGAAGTTAGATCGTTCAACAGTCGATTTGATTAAAAATTACTAAATCGGGAATTGTATTTTTCGATACTGCAATCAGTCAATAAAACAACACCGCAGTTACCTGAAGCTCCATGATTCTATTTGGTCATGGGGCTCTTTTAGTGGGGAAGATTAGATTGGAAGTATAGAAAAATTTTGATTTTAGCGATGAAAGGATAGTTGGCTTTTTAGAGCAGATTTTGATTTTTTCTCGCTTTGTAATATAATAATTCTGTATATAAGTGTAGCCTACTAGATAGATTGGGGGTATAAATAGTAGTGAAAACAGAAAAGCAAAGAAGTCATATTCATTTTAAAAATACTTTGTGGCCCCTCTTAGCTCTACTTGTACTGGCTTTATCTTTTGTGTATTTTAAGGGGATTCTTCCGGATCCAAAACAGGTCAAGATTGGGGTGACCTACATGACCATGAATAACGACTTTTACAAGACCTTGAATGCGGAGTTAGAGAAAAAAACTAATCAGCAGGGGAGTCGGCTCTATGTTCGAGATCCTGAGCTGGATGAGAGCAAGCAGAGCCAACAGATTGACTTTTTTGTCCGAGAAAAGGTAGATGTCATTGTGATTAATCCGGTGAAGAGTAATAGTCCAAGTATCATTTCTTCTCTTCAAAAGGCCAAGAAAGCTGGGATTAAAATCATCGTAGTAGATGCACCAGTCAGCAAGGAAGTAGCAGTCGATACGACAATTGTTTCAGATAATTACCAAGCTGGTGTTTTAATTGCTAAAGATATGATGAAACGTTTGCCAGCTGCGAATATCCTTCTGCTAGAACATCGAAATGCAGTTTCTGCTATGGACCGCATTCGAGGTTTTGTAGAGACAATAAAAAATCAACCTCGTTACAAGATTGTTTCCCAAAAAGAGACGCTTGGCCAGACTGAAGAAGCAATGCCTCAAGTAAAAAGTGCCTTAGATGAAGGAATGGACTTTAATGTGGTCATGGCTCTCAATGATCGGGCAGCGATTGGTGCCCTAGCGGCTATTAAAAATCACGGCTTGAACCGAAAGCTTTCTATTTATGGTGTGGATGGTTCCCCAGATATCAAAAACTTTTTGGCTACAACAAGCGATATAGAGGGAACTGTAGCCCAATCGCCCATTCAAATGGGACGCAAGGTAGCGCAGGTAATTGAGCTGATGCAAGAAGGGAAATCCTACGATAGCCAGTACCTGATTCCCGTTCATCTGGTTAATAGGGATAATATCAGTCAATACACAGTTACAGGGTGGCAATAATGAGACCTAAAAAAAGTATATTTTACAGCAAAATAGCCCTGATGGTCATCAATCTGGTTGCCATTGTCTATAATGCCTCCATCTATCTCTTTGCGACCAACTATGTAGCGGCTAAGGGCTTCAGTCACTCGCTTTTAGAGCGTTTGGATGCCATTCCCGGCTCTCCCAGCTTGATTTTCTGGGTATCAATTAGCATGTATGCCTGCCTGCTTTTAGTCATGTACTATCGGGAGCGCCACCCCAATCAGCTATCTGTCTATGACAAGGCGACTATTATTGAAATCCTGCTCATGCTAGTCATCTTTTCCGTCCTGCACTCGTCCTACAATGGCTTGATTCTCTTGGTGTTTGCGGATATTTTCTATGGCTCTAAGGAGTTCAATTCTTCCAAGGACAAGAAGTACTGGTTTTCTTTCATTATTTTGAGCTTTGGCATGCTGCTCTTGTCCAACTATGACCTCATGTCGCTCTTTATCAAGTTGCCTTCTCTAGATACCTATATTCGTTTTTACCCAGAGTCCATCCGGCTATTGCTGCTTTTTGGCAAGAATTTCCTCTACTCCCTCAATATCGTCGTCTTTATGATTTCCTTGCTCTTCTACATATTGTCAGCCATTACGGAACGTCATCGGATTGAGGAAGAGCTGCGCATGGCTTCTCAGGCCAATCGCGAGTTGAACTCTTATCTGGCTTTGTCTGAGAAAATAGCAGAAGACCGAGAGCGGAAGCGGATTGCCAGAGAAATTCACGACACATTGGGCCATGCCCTGACGGGAATTTCAGCGGGTATTGATGCGGTCAAGGTCTTGGTCGATATTGATACCAATCGGGCTAAGGAGCAGCTCAATAATGTCTCTGTCGTCGTTCGAGACGGTATCCGTGATGTCCGAGGCTCGCTCAATAAAATGCGGCCGGGAGCTCTAGAAATAACACTTTGAAGGAAGCTCTGATTAAGATTATCCGTGAGTATGAAGCCATCTCCAATTTGGAGATTCATCTCTGCTACGAATGGGATAATATTGACTTGGATATTGCCAAAGAAGACATTGTCTTCCGGGTGATTCAGGAGTCTATTACCAACTCTGTCCGCCATGGCCATGCCAAGACTATCTGGATTGAGCTATTGGAGGAAGACGAAGCTTATGTAATGACCATTCATGATGATGGTGTTGGCTTTGATGAACTCCGCTATGGCTATGGCCTCAAGCAGATGCAGGAGCGCCTAATGATTATTGGCGGAAGCGTCCACTTTGAAAATCGGGATGGTTTTTATACATATATCGAAATCCCAAAAATAGGAGGAAGACATGATTAAGGTTTTAATAGCAGACGATCAGGCCTTGATTCGCGAGTCTCTGCAAATCATCCTGTCTGCCCACGCAGATATTGAGGTTGTCGGGACAGTCGGAGACGGCAAGGAAGTGCTGGAAAAGCTTCATCGGGTGCGCCCAGATGTGATTTTGATGGATATTCGCATGCCAGTCATGGACGGTGTTCTCTGTACCAAGGCTGTCAAGGAGCAATATCCGGATGTTAAGATTATCATTCTGACGACCTTTGATGACGATGAATTTATCTTCTCTGCTCTCAAATACGGCGCGTCTGGTTATATTCTCAAAGGGGTTTCGACAGAAGAGCTTCATGAAGCCATTCAGACAGTCTATCGAGGTGGAGCTATGATCAATCCCAATATTGCCACCAAGGTTTTCAAAATCTTTTCACAGATGGCCCAGTCCAACTTTGCTATCACAGTGACGGAGGAAAATATAGAGGACATGAGCCGGACGGAGTGGAAGATTATCCAGCAGATTGGCTTTGGGATTTCTAATAAAGAAATTGCAGCCAAGCTCTTTCTATCAGAAGGGACTGTCCGAAATTACCTGTCAGGTATCCTAGCCAAGCTCAACTTGCGCGACCGAACCCAGCTGGCTATCTGGGCTGTTCAGACTGGGGTTACCCAGAGAGATTTTAGTAAGGAAAGCGACAAATGAAGTGGAGACTGAGACATTTGGCCCTACTGGTTGTCCTGATTATATCTGTTGCTCTGGCTTTTGTCTTTTGGGCTTCAGCTCAGGAAAAAGTCCTGCGTATCGGTGTCTATGCTGGCTCTAGCTGGGATGTACCTAACAGCCGCGAAAACAAGGTCTTGGACAGCCTGATAAAAAAATTTGAAAAGACGCATCCTCATGTCAAGGTCGTCTACGAAAGCGGTATTCCCAAGGATGATTACGCTGACTGGCTGGCAGAGCAAGTCTTGAAAGGCGAGCAACCGGACCTCTTTATGGTACCGGAAAACGACTTTAGCATGTTGGCTTCGACTGGCGCGCTCAAATCCTTGGACACCCTTTTAACGGATGATGAGCGAAAGGCATTTTATCCGGTGGCTTATGAAGCTGGGCAATATCAGGGAGTCAGCTATGCTCTTCCAGTTGAGAGCAATCCTATCATGATGTGTGTCAATAAAGACTTGCTTGAAAAAGAAGGAATTAGCATTCCTGAGTCAGGTTGGACTTTAGAGGATTTCTATGAGATTTGCAAGAAAGTAACCAAAGACACCAATGGCGATGGTGTGGTGGATCAGTACGGTATAACAGATTACACTTGGCAGCAGGCTCTGGTAGCTTACGGTGGTCATCTTACCGATAAATCCGGTATCAATGTAGACAGCTCAGAGATGCACCAAGCCCTGTCCTTTATGAGCAAATTAGATATGCTCAGTCGGCACTATAAGGTAACTTCTAATGACTTTGATGAGGGGCGAGTGGCTTTCTATCCTATGAGTCTGGCCCAGTATCGGACCTACAAGCCCTACCCCTACCATGTTTCCAAATATTCTAGTTTTTCTTGGACCTGTATCCCAATGCCAACAGCCAATAGCCAGGTGATGGGAACACAGGTCAAGACCTCGCTCTTTGCCATGTCTTCTAATACCAGTCAAGAAAAACCGGCATGGGAATTTATGCTTTTGTTGTCGCAGGATAAAGAAAGCCAACAGGCTCTATTTGAGAAATCTCAAGGGACTTCGGTCTTGCCATCTGTAGTGAAAAGTCAGCAGTCTAGAGCAATACTACAAGCAGATGATTTTGGCTTGGATTCTTTGACTTCTGAGAGGTTGGATCGCATGATGAATCGCTCTATCATTGATATCAGCCTAGAAGTAGATCAACATACGATGGAGCGGATGGACTATCTGATTCAAAAAGCGATGCAGAATCAAGAGATTGATAGTTCCCTACCTAGTATTCAAAAGGAAATAGAAAGCGGAAAATAATCTGCTTTCTTTTTTTACATTTCAATCACAAAATAAACAAAGTTGACTAGACCAATATGACAATTGTCATATTCTTCCTAACAAATGTCATCTAACTTAAGTGACATTTGACAATATGAAACCGGTTCCACAACCTGTAAAATAAAGTCATAAAGAAACCTTCGACGTTTAAAGCCTAAATTGGCTAAGAAGTAGAAGGGTAAGGAGGCAGGAAAGATGAAATATCTTGTATTGGTCAGCCACGGTGGCTTGGCCGAAGGGGTGCAAAGTTCTTTGGGAATGTTTGCCGGCGACAAGACAGATCAAGTGATTGCTGTTGGTCTAAAAGCAGGTAAGTCAGTAGACGATTTTGCCTTGGAGTTTCGCCAAGCTTTAGCGGGCTTAACTGAGGAAGATCAGGTTCTTGTGTTGGCAGATATTGTTGGGGGAAGCCCTCTTACTACTGCCTGCAATGTCTTGGCTGAACTTGGGAAATTAGACACAGCAGTTGTCCTAGGTGGTCTAAACCTGACCATGGCTTTAACAGGGCTAGTGATGAAAGATATGTTAGAAGGCAAAGAACTAGCTAGAACCATTCTTTCAGAAGCTTCAGCTGCTCTTCAAGAATTCGAAGTCGCAACGGATAGCGACGAAGAAGATGACGACGATATTTAAATACTTAAAGGAGATTTATCATGACAATTTCATTTGTACGGATTGATGACCGCATGATCCACGGTCAGACAGTTACTCGCTGGGCTAAGGAATATCCTTGTGATGGCTTAATTGCGGTCAATGATGCAGCTGCAGGGAATGCCGTGTTAAAACAGGCTTATAAAGCTGCTTCAGATAAGAAACTTTTGTTTGGACTAAGGAAGCTTTCAAAGAAAAATCACAAAAGGTCTTGGATTCAGATAGTCGCTATTTCTTAATCACAAAGAATCCAATTGATATGAAAGAAATTTTAGTAGACCAAGGCTTTGTTCCAGCTGATGTCAAAGAAATTATCGTCGGCCCTGCTAATGATCGCCCAGGAGCAACGAAATTAGGAAATAATCAGTCCATTACTCAGGAAGAAGCAGAGGCAATTGAAGCAATTGAAAAGGCTGGTTATAAGGTGAAATTCCAATTGTTGCCAGATGTTTCCATCGGCTACTGGAGTGATTTCAAGTCTAAATTTGGTTTTTAATAATACTATAAGCGTTAAAGGAGGCTTATTATGACAATTTCTTGGTTACAGGCCGCTTTGCTAGGATTGTTTGCGTGTTTGTCATCCATGCCTGGTCTAGGTGGTACATCAATTGGTAACTATACTCTGGGACGCCCGCTTGTTGGTGGACTTGTTTCAGGGCTTATCTTAGGGGATATTAAACTAGGGATAGTCTGTGGGGTTGCCATGCAATTGGTTTATATTGCCCTGGTTACTCCTGGTGGTACTGTTTCAGCAGACGTTCGTGCGGTTTCTTATATCGGTATTCCGCTAGCGATGGTAGCTATTACGACACAAGGCTTAGCCCTCGATTCTTCAGATGCAGCAAACTTGGCTAAATCAATGGGAACTTTGGTAGGGACAGTTGGTACCGTTCTATTTATGGTACAGCAACAATGAACTTGCTCTGGCAACATATTGGTTGGAAAGCTGTTGAAAAGGGAGAATTTAAACGTTTATACGCAGTAGACTGGGGCTTCCCATGGATTTCACACATTGTCTTCTCCTTCTTGCCAACTCTAATCATGTGTAAATTAGGGGCAGATGCAGTTACAGCTTTGAAATCAGCCCTTCCTTTGGATGGAATTCCAATGAAAACCCTCTTTACAGTGGGCTCACTCCTTCCATGTGTCGGAATCGCTATTTTGTTAAAACAAATTGTTGAAAAAGCTGTCGACTTTATTCCTTTCTTTGTCGGTTTTACTCTTGCAGCTTCTCTAGGATTAAATCTAGTTTCTTGTGCAGTCATTTCATTGATTTTCGCTGTTCTATTCTATGAAATTCAAATGGCTAAAAATGTCAGAGCTCAAGCAGTAGCAAGTACAGGCGTGATTGATGACGATGATGAGGAGGATATCTAAAATGGCAAAATTAACGAAAAAAACATTAGGAAAATCTTTCCATCATTGGTACTATGGTAACTTGACCTGCTTCTCACAAGAGCACATGCAGACTTTTGGTTATCTTGCGTCTATGCTACCAATTGTGGAAGAACTTTATTCGAAAAAAGAAGATCAAGCAAAGGCAATGCATACTTATACAGCCTTCTTCAATACTGAACCTCAGCTAGGTGCCTTGATTGTCGGGATTACAGCAGGGCTCGAAGAAGCGCGTGCAAATGGTGCTGACGGAGTGGATGATGAAACAATCAATGGACTTCGTGCTGGTTTGATGGGACCTGTTGCTGGTATTGGTGACTCACTGATTGTTGGGACCCTGATCCCTATTATCTTGGGGATTGCCCTTGGCTTATCAAACGGAGGATCTCCACTAGGTGCTATCTTCTATATCGTTGTCTGGAACTTGCTAGCTTACTTCGGTATGAAATTTGCCTATTTTAAAGGATACGAACTGGGCGACAAAGCGGTTGAATTTCTTGTTGGTCCTCAAGGACAAGCTATCCGTAAATCTGTATCTATCATTGGTGGTATGGTTATTGGTGCGGTAGCAGCTACTTGGGTGCCTGTTAAAACAGCTTTCCAATTAAAAGACTCATCCGGAAAAGCATTCTTGGTTCTGCAAGATCAATTAGACGGAGTTTATCCTGGACTTTTAACTGCATTATTTATCGTCTTTTGCTGGTGGTTAATGGCTAAGAAAAATCTATCTCCAATCAAAGTGATGCTACTTCTTGTAGTTGTTGCATTTATTGGTGTATTACTTGGCTTCTTTAATCCAGGTTTGAAATATTAAAAGGAGAAATCATGACAGAACAAGAATTGATTCAAGGCTATGAAACAGAAATTCACTATCAAAAACATATGATTGAAAATCTAGGACGTTGGTTTAGTCTCTTCTTTACCATTGCGAGTATCGGTCTTGTTCTGATTTATTTCTTCCGCCAAACCAATATGATTCTTTTCATTGTTGGAATTATCCTAGCAGTGATAGGCATTCTTGCCATGTTAGTATTTGGTTATGGTATCTACAAAGGCCGACTCAATCTTCAAAAAGTCATTGATGATTTTGAAGCTAAAATTCAAATAAAATATTAAGCTAGATGCCCCTGATAAAAGATTATCGGGGGTTGATTATTAAAAATTTTCAGAAATTTTCTAAAAAAGTCTTGACATTGTATGAAATTAAGGGTATAGTATTAAACAATAAAAACAAGGAGAAATAAAATGGTTAAACAAACGTCATCACAGACAATTAATTTAAATACCTACTTTTACTTTAGTTTCTTTAGATAGACGTTTGTAGCCAAAAGGATACAAACGTTCCCCGTTTGTATCTATGAAGCTAAAGCATTTTATGATGAATCCAGCTGATTAGATATCTTTTCTAACTGACTGGATTAAAGTGGATGATTGATTTCATCTATATCAGCACTTAAAAGCCAGTTAGAATAAAATCTAATTGGCTTTTTGTTTTTGAAAAAAATTAAGGAGCATGATATGAAAAAAACACTACTTTCCTTGGTTAGTTTGGCGATGGCCTTACTTCTTGTAGCAGGATGCAGTTCTTCAAAGAAGCCGGAAAAACAGGTCCACATCGGGATTCTTCAATATGTGGAGCATGAGTCCCTGACAGCTGCTCGAAAAGGCTTTGAGAATGAGTTGAAAGACCAAGGGTATATTGATGGTAAGAATATCAAGATTGACTACCAGAATGCCCAAGGGGATCAGTCCAATCTCCAAACGATTTCTACGAGTCTACTTTCTAAGAATGACTTGGTTCTAGGGATTGCAACACCAGCAGCCCAATCATTAGTCAATCTATCGACTGATACCCCTATTCTCTTTACGGCGATTACAGATCCTGTCTCTGCAAAGCTTGTGAAGTCTATGGACAAGGTTGGCGGTCTAGCAACTGGTACCAGTGACCGAGTTTCTGCAAAGAAACAAGTGGCTCTACTGAAAAAAGTCATGCCCAATCTGAAAAAAGTTGGGATTATGTATACGACTAATGAACGAAATTCAGAGATTCAGGTGCAAGAGGCAGAAGTAGCATTTAAAGAAGCTGGTATTGAGACAGTTGTCAAGGGGATTTCCTCCACTAATGATGTGCAAGATACTACAAAAAGCCTGATGAGTCAGACGGAAGCCCTCTTTATCCCCGCTGATAATACCATCGTTTCAGCGATCACCTTGGTGACAGACTTATCTAAAGAAATGAAGGTGCCAGTAGTGGGTGGTTCTGTTGACGTGGTAGATGATGGGGTGCTCTTCACCTACGGTGCTGATTTGAAGCTTTGGGTCGTCAAACTGCTAAAATGGCTATTCGAATTATGAATGGAGAAAAGGTCGATGATATTTCAGCCGAAGATCCTGAGACGCTAAAGGCAGTCGCTAATAAAGAAATGGCTCAGCTTCTAGGAATCGACATCAGCGCCATTGAGCAAGAGGAGCAGGCAAATGCTCAAGCGAAAAAAACAACTCAGAAAAGCTCTTCTACTAAAAATACTGCAAATCCGAAAGTGAATTCTCTTTCTAAATCTAAGCCGTCTGATTCATCTGGTGGTCTTCTAGATATTGTACTCTCTGCTCTATCTCAAGGTTTGCTCTGGTCCATTATGGCTATTGGAGTCTTCATTACCTTCCGGATTTTAGATATTGCAGACCTGACTGCAGAAGGATCCTTCCCACTTGGTGCAGCAACTACAGCCATTTTGATTATGAAAGGCCTGAATCCTCTTCTAGCCACCATTGGCGGTTTCATTGCTGGAATGCTGGCGGGGGCAGTGTCTGGTTTTCTACATACCAAGATGAAGATTCCAGCTCTTCTGACTGGGATTATCACCCTGACTGCCCTTTACTCTGTTAACTTACTTGTACTAGGAAGTTCTAATCTTTCTCTTTCTGGGCAAAAGACCCTGGTAACTATGATGACAAGTTTACTTAGTCTATCCAAGACTGCTTCTGTCATTGTATTAGGGCTTGCTTTCGTTGCCTTTGTTATCTTACTTTTAATTGTCCTACTCAATACCCAGCTTGGCTTAGCTTTGCGGGCGACCGGAGATAATTTGACTATGGGTGCAGCCAATGGAATTAAAGTTGACCGTATCAAAATTTTAGGTTATATGCTTTCAAATGGTCTAATCGCTCTTGCTGGTTCCCTTTTAGCTCAAAATAATGGCTACGCGGATATGAATATGGGAACAGGAACTATTGTAAATGGCTTGGCATCGATTATCTTGGCCGAAGTCATCGTTAAATACCTTCCACTTGGAAAACGTCTCTGGTCCATTGTGGTCGGATCCATCTTATATCGCTTAGTTCTAGTAGTTATTCTGGCTATGAATGTGGATGCTCAAATGCTTAAATTAGCTTCAGCTATTCTTCTTGCTCTCATTCTTTATGTCCCAGAAATTCGTCAGAAATTGCAAATTAAAGCAAACAAAACCTTAACACCAGGAGGTGACAGCTAATGCCTTTATTAACATTAACAAATATTCATAAGACCTTTGAAAAAGGAACAATCAATGAGAATCCTGTTCTCCGAGGCTTGGATCTCGAAATCGAACAGGGAGACTTTATTTCCGTAATTGGTGGGAATGGAGCAGGGAAATCAACCTTGATGAACTCTATTGCAGGTGTCGTAGAGATTGATGATGGAGATATCTTGCTTGATGGTCAGTCTATCAGAAAATTTTCAGTAGCTGATCGATCGAAAGTATTAGTCGTGTTTTTCAAGACCCGCGGATGGGGACAGCCACCAATTTAACGATAGAAGAAAACATGGCCATTGCCTACCGTCGTGGGAAGAAGCGGAGCTTTTTCAAACGCTCGATTACGGAAGAAGAACGCCAAATCTTTAAGGGCGCACTGGAACATCTTGGCCTAGGTCTTGAAAATAGAATGAAGACGGATGCTAATTTCTTATCTGGCGGTCAAAGACAGGCTTTGACTCTTTCGATGGCGACTCTGGTTCGGCCTAAGGTTCTCTTGCTGGACGAACATACCGCAGCTCTTGATCCAAAAACAAGTGATATGGTGATGAACTTAACGAAAAAAGTAGTAGAGGAGCAAAAGCTAACAACCCTCATGGTCACTCATAATATGGAACACGCCATTGAGTATGGTAATCGCTTGATCATGCTCTTCCATGGGAAGATTGTCGTGGATGTTAAGGGTGAAGAAAAGGAAAATCTGACGGTAGCCCAGCTCATGGATCTCTTCCATAAAAACAGTGGTCAAGTACTGAATGATGATGCTCTAGTCTTAGGGTAAGACAAAAAGACTGATTGGTTTTTCCAATCAGTTTTTTTAAATTCTTTAAAGAAAAAATAGTATTTTTTTCTTGACTATTTTTGACCAAGTGATAAAATAATAACTATAGATTAGCACTCGGTATAAGAGAGTGCTAAAATTCAATCTCAGGAGGGATACTATGTTAAAACCATTAGGTGACCGAGTGGTCCTAAAAATAGAAGAAAAAGAAGAGAAAGTTGGCGGTTTTGTTATCGCTGGTAACAGTCATGCAGCGACTAAGACAGCCGCAGTTATAGCAGTTGGCCAAGGAGTTCGTACCTTGACCGGTGAATTGGTAGCACCATCTGTCAAAGCTGGAGACAAGGTTCTCGTTGAAAGTCACGCAGGAGTAGAAGTGAAAGACGGTGAAGAAACCTACCTTCTAGTCAGCGAAGCCAATATTCTAGCAATAGTTGAGTAAGATTAGAAAAGAGGGATAAAAAATGGCAAAAGACATTAAATTTTCAGCAGATGCAAGAAGTGCAATGGTACGAGGAGTCGATATTTTAGCGGATACAGTCAAAGTAACCTTGGGACCTAAGGTCGCAATGTTGTTTTGGAAAAATCTTTTGGTTCTCCCCTTATCACCAATGACGGTGTGACCATCGCTAAAGAAATTGAATTGGAAGATCATTTTGAAAACATGGGCGCTAAATTGGTTTCAGAAGTTGCTTCCAAAACCAACGATATCGCAGGTGACGGAACAACAACAGCAACTGTTTTAACGCAGGCTATCGTTCGCGAAGGAATCAAAAACGTAACTGCCGGTGCCAATCCAATCGGTATCCGTCGTGGGATTGAAGCAGCCGTTGCAACAGCTGTTGAAGCTCTAAAAGAAACTGCTATTCCAGTTTCTAACAAAGAAGCGATTGCTCAGGTTGCTGCTGTTTCTTCTCGTAGCGAGAAAGTTGGTGAATACATTTCTGAGGCTATGGAAAAAGTTGGCAACGACGGGGTTATCACTATCGAAGAGTCCAAAGGGATGGAAACTGAGCTGGATGTCGTAGAAGGAATGCAGTTTGACCGTGGTTATCTGTCTCAATACATGGTAACAGACAGTGAAAAAATGGTAGCTGATCTGGACAACCCTTATATTTTGATTACAGACAAGAAAATTTCTAACATTCAAGAAATTCTGCCATTGTTGGAAAGCATCTTGAAAACCAACCGTCCGCTTTGATCATTGCAGATGATGTAGATGGCGAAGCTCTGCCAACGCTTGTTCTTAACAAGATTCGTGGGACTTTCAACGTTGTAGCTGTCAAAGCACCAGGCTTTGGTGATCGTCGTAAGGCTATGTTGGAAGATATTGCCATCTTGACAGGTGGAACAGTCATTACAGAAGATCTCGGATTGGAACTCAAGGATGCGACCATTGAAGCACTTGGACAAGCATCTAAAGTCACTGTTGACAAGGACAGTACTGTAATTGTAGAAGGTTCTGGAAATCCTGAAGCTATTGCTAACCGTGTAGCTGTTATCAAATCTCAAATTGAAAGTGCAACTTCAGAATTTGACAAGGAAAAACTTCAAGAGCGTCTGGCTAAATTGTCTGGTGGTGTAGCTGTGATTAAGGTTGGAGCTGCCACAGAAACAGAACTCAAGGAAATGAAACTCCGCATCGAAGATGCCCTTAATGCAACCCGTGCCGCAGTAGAAGAAGGAATCGTATCCGGTGGTGGTACAGCCTTTGTTAGCGTTTTAGATGCAGTTGCTGGTCTCGAATTAACAGGAGATGAAGCGACAGGTCGTAATATTGTTCTCCGTGCCTTAGAAGAGCCTGTCCGTCAAATCGCTTTCAATGCAGGCTTTGAAGGTTCAATTGTCATCGACCGTCTGAAAAACTCTGAAGCTGGTACAGGTTTCAATGCAGCAACTGGCGAATGGGTTAACATGATTGAAGCTGGAATCATTGACCCAGTTAAGGTGACTCGTTCAGCCTTGCAAAATGCGGCTTCTGTTGCTAGCTTGATCTTGACAACCGAAGCAGTAGTAGCAAATCAACCAGAGCCAGCTAGTCCAGCACCAGCCATGGATCCAAGCATGATGGGCGGCATGATGTAATACAAAAAGATAGTGAGGACTGAGATGAAAATCTCAGTCTTTTTATTCTAGAATCATTTTAATCAAGATTGTTTGAGTCAATTTTCTATGGTAAAATAGAATGAGAAACTAAAGGAGCGGCTTATGATTGATGTAGAAGAAATTCTGAGCAAGATGAATCCCAATCAGAAGATTAACTATGACCGTGTCATGCAGAAAATGGTTCAGGATTGGGAAAAGGATCAGAAACGCCCGACCATTCTTATGCATACTTGTTGTGCCCCTTGCTCGACCTATACCCTAGAATATCTCAGTCAATATGCGGATGTAACAATTTACTTTGCCAACTCCAATATTCATCCTAAGGCGGAGTATCAGAGACGAGCTTATGTGACTCAAAAGTTTGTCAGTGACTTCAATGAGAAAACAGGCTACACAGTTCAGTATTTAGAAGCCCCTTATGCACCTCAGGAATTTTTCCGAAAAGTTCATGGTTTGGAGGATGAACCTGAAGGAGGCGATCGTTGCAAGGTTTGCTATGACTATCGTTTAGATAAAACTGCTGAGGTAGCGGTAGAACTTGGTTTTGATTATTTTGGAAGCGCATTGACGATTAGTCCTCATAAAAATTCTCAGACCATTAATAGTGTCGGTATTGAGGTGCAAAAGGTCTATGCGACTCATTATTTGCCGAGTGATTTTAAGAAAAATCAAGGTTATAAACGCTCCGTGGAGATGTGCGAGGAATATGATATTTATCGCCAGTGCTATTGTGGCTGTGTTTTTGGTGCTCAAGACCAGGGAATCGACCTAGTAAAAGTAAAGAAGGAAGCTGCGGCCTTTATGACGGGCAAGGATTTAGAAAAGGACTACTCTCATATCAAGTTCACAGTGATAGATTAGTTCTTGATAGACTCATAGTCTGTGGCCTATAAAAAAAGAACTGCTCTAAGATAGATTGTTCTGTCTTGGGGCAGTTCTTTTAACTATGTAAGTGTTTAAAAATGTAAACTTGGCTGATCATTATCCAATCGCGTAGCTGTTTGGTAGGCTAAGAAGAAGGTAAAAATAGCTAGGGCAGATAGGATGGGTCTTACAAGCGGTATTTCGGTTTCAATAGCTGAAAACGGTGAGTTCCAGATAAAATGTAGGATAAAAGCCGCTAGGAAGTAGATAAGTCCTGTTTTGAAGTTGCTAGCATTCTTTTTGCGATAGCGAATCATCAAGGTCAAGCCGAAAGCAGTCAAGCCTGTGTAGAGCCAATGTGAGGCGATTGAGCCAACCACGCGTCCCAAAATTCCTGAGATAGCGAAAGAGAAGCCTTCTGACATATCAGATAAGATATAAGAGAAGTCCTCACTGATTTGGAAACCAAATCCCGCTACAATTCCTAGAAGTAAGATAGACTTCAAGTTTTTTACAGGAACTAAGTAGAGAGCAAAGGCTACACCGATCAATTTGAGAGGCTCTTCGACAAGTGGCGCTACGATAGCACTTTCTAAATCATTAATAAAAGAAATAGATAAAGTAGAAACACCGTCATGGATATAAGTGTTGGCAAGACCAGAAGTCCATCCCGCGATGAATAGCCCGCCCAAGAAGGCGATGATTAAGCTGGCAAGTGGAGTCTTCCATTTTTTTTGAACGTGTAAAATGATTAAGCTAGCTGGAACGATATAAAGCAAGGCTAATAAGGCAGCCAGTCCAATAATGCCGTATGCTTTGCCGGATAATTCGCCTAGAGTATAGGTCTTTGTTTCGTACTCGATTCCAATACAGATTAGAGCCAGAAATAGGAGAAATACTAATTTTTTCTTCATAAACTTCTTTCTAAGGTGAGCATAATGTGTTGAGTGATAAGAGGGAATTAGTCGTGATGAATCATGGACAAGATTTCCTGTCTCTGATGAACATTTTCTTTGTAAATTCCTTTTGCAACAGTCGTGACAGTCTTACTACCAGGTTTTTTGATTCCTCGCATAGTCATGCACATATGTTCAGCTTCAACCATGACAAATACACCCTCGGGTGACAAAGCTTCATCTAAGGCCGTTGCAATTTGGGCAGTGAGGCGTTCTTGTAGTTGAGGACGTTTGCTAGCCACTTCAACTGCACGGGCTAATTTGCTCAGCCCGGTGACTTTGCCATTGCTTGGTAGGTAGGCGACATGAGCAACACCATAAAGGTAAGAGATGATGTTCACACATGGAATGAAATGGAATATCTTTTACAAGAACGACTTCTTCATGACCTTCCGAAAATACAGCAGTAAATTCATCCTTAGGATCTCGACCAAGCCCAGAAAAGACTTCCTGATACATTTTAGCTACTCGCTTTGGTGTGTCAAGCAACCCTTCACGGTCAGGATTTTCCCCAACTAATTCTAATAGTTGGTAAACAGTCTCTTGCAATTTTTCAAAATCAGACATAAAAAACTCCTCATTAGTCAAACTAGTCCTATTATATCGGAAAGAAACAGGGCCGTCAAATACTTGAGCAGTATCAGAACACCTCGTTCACGAAGTTTTAAAGAATTTCCTTGCTATTTCATAGAGAATCTAGTATAATAGTTATTCGTGAGAAAACCTCACTTACCCCTTGCAAAGTCTTGGGGTCATTAGACCAAAAGGAGGAAAAATCAATGGCTAAATACGAAATTCTTTATATTATTCGTCCAAACATTGAAGAAGAAGCTAAAAACGCTTTGGTAGCACGCTTTGACTCTATCTTGACTGACAACGGTGCAACTGTTGTTGAATCAAAAGATTGGGAAAAACGTCGTCTTGCATACGAAATCCAAGATTTCCGTGAAGGACTTTACCACATCGCTAACGTTGAAGCAAACGACGATGCAGCTCTTAAAGAGTTTGACCGTCTTTCAAAAATCAACGCTGACATTCTTCGTCACATGATCGTCAAACTTGACGCTTAATTAAGAAGGTAGATTCATGATAAATAACGTTGTACTTGTAGGTCGCATGACCCGCGATGCTGAACTTCGCTATACTCCGCAGAACCAAGCGGTTGCAACATTTACATTAGCTGTTAATCGAAACTTTAAAAACCATAATGGTGAAAGAGAAGCAGACTTTATCAATGTTGTCATTTGGCGTCAGCAGGCAGAAAATCTTGCAAACTGGGCTAAAAAAGGTGCTCTAGTCGGAATTACAGGTCGTATTCAGACTCGTAATTATGAAAATCAGCAAGGTCAACGTGTCTACGTCACTGAGGTCGTTGCAGATAACTTCCAACTATTGGAAAGTCGTACAAGCCGTGAAGGACAGTCTGGAGGCTATACTCCAAATAACTTTGGCGGTAATGCAGCACCAAGCTTCGGAGGCGCTGACTCGTCTCACCAAGTACCGAATTTTTCTCGTGATGAGAATCCATTTGGTAACTCAAATCCAATGGATATCTCAGATGATGATCTGCCATTTTAATTGGACAAACTAGAACTATAATATAAAGGAGAAAACACATGGCTCAACAACGTCGTGGCGGATTCAAACGCCGTAAAAAAGTTGATTATATCGCAGCGAACAAAATTGAATATGTTGATTACAAAGATACTGAGCTTCTTAGCCGTTTCGTTTCAGAACGTGGGAAAATCCTTCCTCGTCGTGTAACAGGAACTTCAGCTAAAAACCAACGTAAAGTAACAACAGCTATCAAACGTGCTCGCGTAATGGCTTTGATGCCTTTCGTAAATGAAGACTAATTTGATTAACAGCAGGCTCTGACCTGCTGTTTTTTTGTTTCATCATTGACAAAATGTCAGTTAGGTGCTATACTGACCACAAGGAGGCAGAAATCATGCGTGATGTCAAGGAAGTAGAGGTACGGAGAGCAGAGATTATGTCTGCAGCCTTACAGCTCTTTGCCCAAAAAGGCTATCTAAAGACTAGAACTCAAGATATTATTGATAAGCTTGGAATCTCACGAGGCCTGCTTTACTATCATTTTAAGGATAAGGAAGACATTCTCTATTGTCTGATTGAAAAGAACTCTGAGCCCTTGCTGAGAAAGCTAGAAAAGATTAGCTATCAGCCAAATGTTGGGGCCAAGGAAAAAATCAGAGCCTTTATTGAGGCGACCCTTATCCCAGAGGAAAGCAGAACACAGGAAAATCAAGTTTTGCAGGAAACCGTCAATTTGGAGACCAATCGCTATGTTTTAGATCGCTTTTATCATAGACTCTGTGAGCGGATGATTGTTTTCTTCACTCATATCTTGGAGGAAGGACAGAAATCTGGAGATTTTCATTTGAAATATCCGCATGAGACGGCTTCTTTTCTCATGACTGCCTACGTCTTTGTGTCCAATGATATCAAGATGAGTCAGGAAGAACCAGAGACTTTGCAGGATTATCTCACCAGCTTCCAGGCAATCCTAGAAAGAAGCTTAGGAATAGAAGAATCTATTTTTTAGAATAATCGGCAGTTTTCTGCCTTTTATTTAGAAACACAACTGACAAAATGTCAGTTCGAACCTTCAATCTCTTAATCTAAATTATAAAAAATTTTACGCCAAAACTGACAAAATGTCAGTTTAAATAAAAGGAGAAATTCATGTTAAAAATAGAACATTTAACAAAAGTATATAGCAATGGTAAAAAGGCTGTGGATGATCTTAGTCTGATGGTGGAGCCTGGAGATATTTATGGCTTCATCGGCGCTAATGGAGCAGGTAAGACATCCACCATTAAGTCCATTGTGGGGATTCATGATTTTGATAAAGGAGAGATTTATATCTGCGGGCACTCTATCAGGAAGGAGCCCTTGCTTTGTAAGAAAAAGATGGCGTTTCTGCCGGATAACCCAGACCTTTATAAAAATCTGACAGCAAGGCAGTTTTTGGATTTTGTAGCAGACATTTATAGGGTTTCTATGGAAAAGAGGCAAGCAGCTATAGAAAAGTATTCTAAAATGTTTGAGCTGGATACGTCTTTGGATCAATTGATATCAGCTTATTCACATGGAATGAAGCAACGATTGGCACTAATAGCGGCCCTCTTGCATGAGCCAGAATTGTTGATTTTAGATGAACCTTTTGTCGGTTTAGATCCGAAAGGCGCATATTATTTTAAGCAAATCATGAGAGAGCTAGCCAGTCAAGGGCATGCGATTTTCTTTTCCACTCACGTTTTAGAGGTTGCGGAAGAACTCTGCAATAAGATTGCAATTCTGCAAAAGGGACGTTTGGTGGCTAATGGAAGGACCTCTGAAGTTAAGGGGACATCTAGTTTGGAACAAGTATTTATGGAGTTACAGGAAGATGACTAATATTCTTTGCTTTTAAAAGTACAATTATACAGCACATTTTCGCTTAATGATTTAAGGAAAGGACGAGGATTGGGCAGGTATTTTAAGCTTGGTCTGCTCTTCTTGCTTGTTTTGCTATTTTCAGGCTATAATCTTTTGACGGCTTTGAGTTTGGTCAAGTTGGGGCAGGCAAATTTGATTCCAGCCTATATGATTGCCTTGGTTAGTTTTATTATTTTCTTTTTCAGTCTGATGCAGTCAAATGGCATCTTGTTTGACCAAGAGGAACTTGATAGGCTCATCGTATTACCGCTCAGTATTAGGGAAATCGTCTATGAGAAATATGCTTTTCTTTATCTTTTGAACAGTGTGTTTGCCATTCTTCTCATGCTGCCAGCAGGCCTCGTTTGGTTTAGGTATGGTGCGTCCTTGTTGGAGTTGCTTTTTTATCTGCTTTTAATGGGATTTGTTCCTCTTTTACCTCTCTGTTTAGCATCTTTACTTGGCTTGTGCGTGGCCTACATAGCCTCAAAGGCCCCTCATAAAAATCTAGTTGCCTTCCTTTTTTCTCTCCTCTTGCTTTTGGGGCTGGCAACAGGCAGTATGTGGGCTATGAGAGCTGGACTGTCAGGGGAAAATGTTGGTCTCGTGCTTACCAAGCAGCTGACCTCTCTCTATCCTCCGGCAAGCTTGTTTTTTAACCTTCAGCATTTTTTGTGGGCTAGCCTTCTGTTGATGTTTGCATCTTTTGTGCTGACAGGACTCTTTCTAAGGTATTTAAGTAGAAATTATTTAAAAATGAATCAGATGATAACAGGGGTGAAGTCAGAAAGCAAAGTCTATAGAAGCTGGCAGAAGTCTCCCTTTATGGCTCTTTATAGGAGAGAAGTTGCGAATTTTGTGAGTTCCTATCTTTATATGCTCAATAGTGGACTAGGAACCATTTTAATCATCGTTTTAGCCATCTTGCTTTGTTTTATGAGTTCTGATGTCCTCTTTTCTTCGATAGGACTCAGCGATAGCCGAGAATTTTTACCCCTATTACTGGCTGGCTGTCTCAGTATTTCCAATCCTGCAGCTGTCAGTATTTCCTTAGAGGGTGAAGAGATTTGGCTGCTTCAGACGCTCCCGGTTTCTATGAGGCAGATAATGATGGCAAAGCTGGCCTTGACGGTGTCTTTACATTTCGTGGCCTTGCTGCTGGGCTTGCCTGTTCTGGCCTGGCGTTTCTCGCTAGGAGTCTTGCAAGTAGTGGACTTGGTCCTTATTTCACTGGCTTATTCTCTATTTACAGCTCTTCAGGGACTTGTGGTCAATTTTCATTTTCCTAAGTTCATCTGGGACAATGAAATGATTGTTATTAAGCAAAGTTTTTCAACTATCTTGTCTGGAGGAATTGGCATCTTGGTTCTTGTGTTCCCTCTTTGCTTATCCTTACTATTTGGTATGGACTTGGAGATTTCGTTGCGAATCTCAGCTCTTGGACTTTTGCTTTTGGCAGTCGTCCTTTATAGGCATTTAATAAAGCAAGGATATTTTAAGGAGGTCCATGGCTAATGAAAAAGAAAGATTTATTCGTTTTGTTTCTCTTGGCAGTAATCTTATTTCTGATTATCTGCCTGATGCCAGAGCGGGTTCCCATTCATTTTAACAGTGCAGGAAAGGCGGACATTGTTGTCAACCGCTTTTGGTTGATTCTCAGTTTGCCCATTCCCTACTCTCTTTATTGGAAATATTTCCGAAGCAAATAAAAAAGAGGTCAGTGAACGATTTCTAAGAGAAGCAAGGTGTGAATAGTGTGGAAGATTTCAAGCAAGAAAATTGTTTGGACCTGCCTTTTTTATTAGCGTAAATTCGTTTATATCAAAATATTGGCCAACAGAGATATAAAGCAGGAGATTTTTTCTGATTCAGTATTGAATAGAGTAGAAAAAGTGCAGTAGTAAGTAAAGTTGCTATATTTCTTGGACAAGCAGGCTAGGTGTGACCATCAAAAAAGAACCCCTTATGAACTGAATATAGCTTTCTATACGGTTCATAAGTGGTTCTTTTAAATTTATTCTTTGCAATTAAGGTGATGGTATCTTTTTTACCCATGCTCTTAGAAAGCTTAGATCATTAAAGATAAAAATTAGAAAAATTATTTGGCAGAAGTAATATCCCCAATCTAGCTTATAAATGTCTCTTTGGATGGTAATGGAGAACATTGTGTAAACCATTAAGACAAAGCTAGCTATAAAAAATAGAAAAGATTGTAAACTTGCTAGAAAAGGATAGCCTTTGTTTTTTAAAATGAATTTCAATAAAACGGCTAGGGCAGGAAGAACAGATAGAAAAATAAAGGAATTCTTAAAATAGGAATTGTTCAGATCTGCAAATTCTTTTCCACCAAAAATAGGATTGTTATTTTGGAATAGGTAAAATTGAGATGTTTTATCGTGTAAAAAAGGCATGCTAGCAATAACTAAGTAAAGTGCAACTAATAATCCGATTTGCCAAGGGAAACTTACTTTACCCTTTTCTTTATTCTCTGACATCCCTATCTCCTTTCTCTAATTTTTCCTTGCTCAACGACGACAAAATCACCTTCTGCTTCATCAATCGTCCCTAGGACGTAGGCTCCATCTGGCAGGCTTAATTGTTCTAACAACTGTTGGATTTGGTCTCTTAGGTGGATATCTTCTCTGTCGACCCCTTTTGGCAAGATAATTTGGACATAGACAGCTCCTTGCGACAAGGCATGATTTAATGAAAAATCGTACAATTCCTCAAGGATAGAATGTTTATTTTTAGTAGCATCTTCAATGCGATCGCTATACCAAGTTTCACCTCTAACAAAATTAGCTTGATCAGATAGGGTGCTTCTTAACTTAGCTGATGCTCCACTTAGATCTGGAGCTTGATTTAATTTTCTTGTTAAAGACTCTTCCAACTTGGTCCGTTCGGGATTGATTTCCAGCATTTTTTCAATCATTGGTAAATAAACTCTGATAGATTCATCATAAGCCGTCCCTAACTCAGATATAGGGTTGTATCTATCAGATAAATCTATTTTGTCATAATAAGGCATGATTAATTGTTTAAAGCGTACGGATTTTTTCAAGGGCAGAGAAATGTTCTTGCCGTTAATTTTTTCAGTATAAGTAAAATTAACATCAATGCCCGTTCTTTCTTCAGCCCAGGAAAAACCGTTAATCTTAATCTCTCCAGGGAAATTCCGATTAGCATAAAAACCCTTGAGATTGGCCTCTAGATTCTTATAGAAAAACAGAGACAAGAGAGCTAGAAAGCACACAAGGACAAGTATACTTTTCCACTTGTCAGAATTAATCTTCAATATCTTTTTCAATAGCATCCTCCTTAATTACTTGCTTGAACTCTTGATCTGTTTCTACATACTCTTCCCGGCCAGTTTTTGTATATCTACTCCTAATGGTCCAGTGAAAATAGGAGGCATCGGGATATAAAATCTTTGTCAGTGTTTCACTATCATCTAGGGTCATATTTTCTTTAAAACCAATAAATAACCATACTTCTTAAGTGTTGCAAGCGTTACGTTATCCTCCGTTTTAACATTACTGCTACTATGATTCTTGTCGGAAGAATTGTCAGTTGAAATTGATTCTTTATCTTCTTTTTTGTACTCAAACCAAGGTCCGTAACTATGTATATTACTCTCGTCATCACTGTATGCCTCAGTAATAAATGATGGATCTGAGAGTGCACGATAGATTCCTCCATAGCCGAATTGGATCGTCTCTTTGGGGCGTTTTTTTGTTGCTTTTTTATTAGTCAGGTTGATATAAATTTCGTTATCGTAGTCTATCTGGATTTTTACATAGTCATCTTTTCCATCAGAATACATCTGATTATCTAATTCGCCATTTATAGATACATATCCCATATCTTGAACAAGTTTCAAGGCATCAATCGTATGACCTTCTCCTTTTTCTTGTCCTAGTTGGTAATAACGAATTCGGAAGTATTCTTCCTTATCCTTCTTCTTCAGTGTGCCATCATATTGCTTGGAATCTTGAACTGCTAGATATTTCCGACCTACGGCAAAAACAGATGAGCCCCGTTCATTATCGTCTTCCTTAAAAGAGAGGGCTATCATAGGAAATTCAGGCTCATTCTCTCCAATTGTTACATAATTCGTTAAACGCAGATTCTTCCCTTTATAAACATAATTTCGTTCTTTAACTACATAAGTAGCTTCTTTTACAAAAAAGAAAGAACAAGCACCACCGACAATAAAAACGACCAGCGCTGCCAAAGCATAAATTTGCCACATTTGCCAAGAGAAATTCTCTAGCTTCTTCATCCTATACTCCTTTAAGATAGATTATGCACTATTATATCATTTTTGGGTAAGATTTCTGCTAAAAGTGGAAGAAAAGTATGATAGAATGGTATTATTATATTTTTATTAGGGAAGCGAATATGGATCAAACACCTTTCAAAAAAATCATTAAAATATCTAGTTTCTTTTTTCTCGCTCTAGTGACCTATCTGATCTATTATCCGACGATTAGTCCTGAACCTGCAAAAAGGGAAGGGATTAGCAAGAATCATAGTCGGACCGAGTCAGAAGATCGATATCGAATAGGTGTTAGTCAGGTAAATGACTTTCAGAAAATCGGAAATATTGCGCTGGCTATCGACAAGTTTGGGGAAGTCCAGGAAAAAGATGGCTATCTAGTTGCACAGAATTACAAGCTCCCCGAGGATCCGTATCCTGACGAGGGGAAGGCTTTTTATGACAAAAAAAACACGGAATATTTTTATCAGATTGATATTTACAAAGAGGACGAAGGGATTCAGTCATTAAAGAAGGTCGATGTACGAGCCCTTCTTCTTAAAGAAAAGAAAAAATATAACATTAAGAGTACCGCGAGATTAGATGTGCTTGACTCGTCTCCAGATGCTCCTTATATAGAAATAGCGCTGGAAGAGATTGATGGTGGCCTTCAAAAAGCATCTCTGATTATTGACTTAAAGACGGCAAAGAGTCGGATTGCTCACTACATAGGAGCTGCACAAGAAGAAGTCTTAACTGCTAGCGATAATAGTGAATTTAAAATTGCTCAAAGCAATCCTATTTTTGCTGACCGTTTAAAGAGCTTAAGCTTTATTCTTGATGCTAAAAAAGACACAAATTCCTATGATAACCAAGAAAAGCAAAATCAAGACAAAGTTATCATGATGAGACCATATCAGGGTGGAGACCTAATCAATCTCTACCAAGAATATCCTCATGCCCTCGAAATGGCTAAGAAAGGTAGTTTCGCTATCTATCCACTGTTTAAATACACTAAGGATTCCACTCAACAAGCCTCTGATTTTGCTAGTCTCTTTAATTATCCAGGAGAAGCTCCTTTTTGGTCTGCTCAAAAGAAACAAGAGTATGAAGCAGAACAAATCGTAAAACAGAAGAAAAGTCCTGAAACTCCACTTCCTTATGACTTGTTTATAAAGAAGGTACAGGAGGAAGGAAAAATCAATTGGGCGGAAGGGATTGTCCCAATTGGACTTGATATCGATAGTGAAGAAGTAGTTACCGTTGACTTCAAAAAAGGTCCGGTTTACACGCAGCATTTCGATCTATATGACCACATAAGTGCTTTAGGAAGTTGGACTGATCTTAGCTCTACCAATACGATGCTAAATCAAGTTAGTTTCGATAAAACCAGACGCTATGGAATAAAAACTGTAAAAGACGTCAGCACTCTTATTGATGAATCTAAGCGGTCTAATCCAGCCGGCCCGCAATATATTAATTGGCTTCAATATAACCCTAGTAGCCCTTTGTCTGAATCGTATATGAATACCGTTAAGGAGATTGTGGAGCAAGGACCTCTGTATAGAATTTTCTCCATATTTAGTCTTGAGGTAGGACAGATGACGGTTAGTCAAGCTGAAACTAATGACAATCTTGTGGCAGGAGAAATTTCTGTAATGGTTCAAAACGGCAACCAGGCTTTAGTTCCTCTGCAGTTTAAGATAAATAATTTTCATGATTTAACCCCTGATAAAATGATAAAATCGGGACGAATTATCTATGTCCTTATAGATGGTCAGCTTCGTCGAGTAAAAGTTCCGGAGGAAAGATAAGTGAGTCAGATCATTATAAAGATAAAAAAACTATTTCAAAATAAAATCTTTTTGAATATTGGTGGTTATACTTTAGCATTTGCAATTGGTTTATTTTTGGCTTCATATGTTGCTGAAAAACAAAAAAACACTATACACTCTGAGCAAAATCATACTGAGCAGCAAGAGGTTGGTAAAAATAGGCCAGATAAGGATGCGACTTTTAAGATAGAAAAGCTGGGTGATAATCTCTATATGGTCGAGAATCCTAATTTGGCCATCTTGTCTGACAAGTATATCTTGCAGCAAGAGATGAATTACCCCAACAAAACTTTTTACTACGATAGTTACCAGCAATTTAGTAGAGATAAGAATAAGAATAACCACCTGAAAATTAGACTTCTAAACCAAGCTGAAGGGACTTACAAAGATTATGACCTACTCCAGTTGGCTCAAAAACTACATCCTCAAGCTATTCCGGGGAAAGTGAGTCACCAACTGTATCAAGATCCTCAAGACAGTCAACTCTATTTTGCTTTTGAGGTATATCTACCAGGTGGATCAAATGCAAGCTACTATTCTAGTTCAAGTAGTGGCTCCTTTACCCAGACTCTTTATACGAATATTGAAAATGGTCAGACTTTTTCTCTGGATCGCTATTTCGAACCTCTAACAGCCCATTCGAAGCAACCAATCTATTCAGCTACTGACCTGGATGATAAATTGAATCGTTATGGACTAGTCTTGGCCAATAAAACACAGAATATTACTCTCATCGAGGGAGGAGAGGATTTAAATATTAAGAGTTTGAAATTAAGTAAAGAATTGCCTGGTATAGAAAAGAAATTTAGTGCCGGATGGAGCTTAATGATAACTGGCGATGATTCTTATGAAAAAAGTCTAAAGCTTCTAGCTGCTGAAGGGGAAATCGATCTTTATACTAATATCAAACTAGATGGTTCGTACTCATCCGATAAGAAAGATCATCTCTTAAAATCTTATCAAGATTTTCTAAACCTCTACCAAAAAGGTAAAAACTAACTTGCTTCTTTTCTAGCAAAGTTGGTCGGACATGGTTGAGAGAAGCTTATACACTTGATAACACTTAAAGAATGTATTCATAGCGATCAAGGACGGCTTTCGTAAAAGGAGACCAAGTAAATCCCTGCTTTTGCAGGGGTTTTTTATTATTCTTTAAAGTGTTAAAATGAGATGAGAATCTGTTATAAGGAGTATGATATGGGTGAAGAGCGAATCGTCAGAAAGATGCTTTTTGAGGATATTGAAGGATTATCAAATGCTTTTGTTGAGCAGGGATGGCCTGAGCGAAAAGATATTCTGCACAAATATTTTCTTGAGCAAGAGGAGGGAGAACGCCAAGTTTTGGTGGCTCTTGTTGGCAGATTTTTGGCAGGTTATATAACAGTCATTCCATCAGCAAATCACGGACCTTTTGCAGGCCTTTATCCGGAGTTAACTGATTTTAATGTTTTTGAAAGCTTTCAAAGGCAGGGGATTGGCACGGCTCTAATCGAAAAAGCAGAGCAAGAAGCCCTGAAATATTCAGATGTGGTTACCTTGGGAGTGGGATTACATAAGGGATATGGGCCGGCACAGCGCTTATATATTAAAAGAGGATATATTCCAGATGGTTCTGGACTTTGGTTTAACAATGAAGCCCTTGCCCCATATGCTCCTTGTGAAAATAGTGATGACCTAGTACTTTATTTTTCGAAAAAAAGAAAATAAAAAAATTCCTAAGCTGGTTTGCTTAGGAATCAAAAAATTAGTAGCGTCTCGGGTTAGCTGTGGCGCTTTTAATGTTGAATTTTTTCTTGAGGTACCAGCGTCCTACTAGGGCAAGACCACCAATCATTATGACAAGGAGGTTTGGCAATTGCGGATTAAGGAAGCTTGGTAGGAAAGCACTAAGAGTGAAGGCTACCAACCAAAGTAGGACAGCACCACTCATAACAATGGCTGATTTCCAAAAAGGTGGTTTAGTACCGTATTCTTGGTCCGGTTCATAGTAGCGATAAATGAAATGGTAGAGTGAATAGAAAACCAAACCTCCTGTTAGACTGCCCAGAACTAGGGTAGTAAATCCGTAAGGATTAGGTGTTTGCAAAATAGTTAACTGCTCCTTGGAAAATAGATAAAAGCCCGAAAATCAAAAGAGCAGAATCCAAAATCATGAGACGCGGATCGTCATTTTGTGCAGGATTTTCAGCTGCTTTTTTCTCTGCAGCGGTTAATTGCTGAACCCAGGCAGTTGGGGAACCGTAGAGACCACGGGCAGTGATTCCTTTGGATTGGTTTTCAAGGATGGTAGGAATAATTTCCTCTAGGAGGACTTTGATTTCCTCGTCGGTTTTCCCAGCTTCAATCAGCTGGTGAGTAGCAATGCGAATAAATTCTTGGTTTTTCTTGCTAAGTTTGTCTATAGATACTTGTGACATAGGCTTTCCTTCTATCAATTAAAATAGTTTTTTGTGCATGAGGTAAACGGTGAGAGAACCGCTGATGGCAAAGGCGATAAACATGATAATCCAAAAGGCATGCGGTTCGCCATTGAGTGGGATGTCGTTGTTTTTAAAGTTCATACCATAGGCAGAGAAAATCATAGTTGGAATGGACATAACGACCGTTACCAAGGCCAGAGTTTTCATAATGTTGTTCTGGTTATTGGAAATAATGGACGCAAAGGTATCTGTCATCCCACGCAGGATATTTCCGTAAATATCTGCCATCTCGATGGCCTGCTGGGTCTCAATCAAGGTGTCTTCTAGCAAGTCTTCATCCTCTAGGTATTTTTTGATATTACTAGTGGCGCTGGTCAGTTTTTTAATCACGCGCTCATTGGTTTTGAGAGAGGCCTTGAAGTAGACAATGGTTTTTTCCAACTCCATGAGTTCAATCAATTCTTCGTTTCGCGTAGACTGGTGTAGCTGGCTTTCAATCTGCTCGCTCTTGCGGTCAATAGAACGTAGGGCTGTTAGATATAGCTCGGCATTACGATAGAGAATCTGAAAGATAAAGCGTGACTTCATAAAGGTGTAGAAGTTGCGCAGGCGACGGTGGATGAAGATATCCAACAAGGGGAGTTTTTCCAAACAGGTGGTGATAATGGCATCCTCCGTCAGAATGATACCAAGCGGAATAGTGACATAATAGGTCTTGTTGTTTCTTTCTTCAGTAATGGGGACGTCCACGATAATCAAAGTATAGTCATCTTCGATGGTTACCCGGGACATTTCTTCCGCATCGAGTGGCGCCCGTAAGTCGGTGATATCAATGCCGAAAGCATTGGCAATTTCAACTGATTCGCTCTGGGAAGGATTGACAAGATTGATCCAAGTGCCCGATTCGAGGGAGTCGATCTCTTTGAATTCGGTCGTGGTTGATAAAAAGACTTGTTTCATACTCTTTTTCCTTTCCAGATTGTTTTTTTAGACACCGTACTATTATACTATAAATTCACGATTTTTGGAGCAAAAAGAATAGAGAAAAATTTTTGATATAATAGAGAATGTTCAAAGTGAAATGAGGTTAAGATGCAAGATAAAAATTGTGATCCATGGAGCGCGAGCTCATAATCTAAAAAAATATTGATGTAGAAATTCCTAGAGACAAGCTGGTCGTGGTGACAGGATTATCCGGATCAGGCAAGTCCAGTCTGGCTTTCGACACTCTCTATGCTGAGGGGCAACGTCGCTATGTTGAGAGTTTGTCGGCCTATGCTCGGCAGTTCTTAGGTAATATGGAAAAGCCAGATGTGGACTCAATTGATGGTCTTAGCCCGGCTATTTCCATCGATCAAAAGACGACGAGTAAAAATCCCCGTTCAACTGTAGGAACTGTTACTGAGATCAATGACTACTTGCGCTTGCTCTATGCCCGTGTTGGAACGCCATACTGTGTCAACGGCCACGGAGCTATAACGGCTTCCTCTGTTGAGCAGATTGTAGACCAAGTCTTGGAGCTTCCAGAGCGCCAGCGCTTGCAGATTTTGGCGCCAGTTATCCGCAAGAAAAAGGGCCAGCATAAGACTGTCTTTGATAAGATTCAGAAAGATGGCTACGTCCGAGTGCGCGTGGATGGTGAAATTTACGATGTGACAGAAGTTCCTGACTTATCAAAAAGCAAGCAACATGACATTGAGGTTGTGGTAGACCGAATTGTCATCAAAGAGGGAGTGAGAAGTCGTCTTTTTGATTCGGTCGAAGCTGCTTTAAGGATTGCAGAGGGTTATGTAGTTATTGATACCATGGATGGGAAAGAATTGCTCTTTTCTGAGCATTATGCCTGTCCGGTTTGTGGCTTTACAGTTCCAGAACTTGAGCCACGTCTTTTCTCTTTCAATGCGCCTTTTGGCTCTTGTCCGGACTGTGATGGCTTGGGCGTAAAACTAGAAGTAGACCTAGATCTTGTGGTGCCAGATTCTAGTATGACTTTACGAGAAGGTGCACTGGCGCCCTGGAATCCGATCTCTTCCAACTACTACCCGCAGATGCTAGAACAGGCGATGACCTCCTTTGGCATTGATATGGACAAGCCTTTTGAAGAGCTAAGTGAAGAAGAAAAGCAATTGATTTTCTTTGGCTCAGATGGACGAGAATTCCATTTCCACTATGAGAATGAATTCGGAGGTGTGCGAGATATTGACATTCCTTTTGAGGGAGTGGTGACCAATATCAATCGTCGCTACCATGAGACCAATAGTGACTATACTAGAACTCAGATGCGAACCTATATGAATGAGTTGTCCTGTGTAGCTTGTCATGGCTATCGTCTTAGTCCTCAGGCCTTATCAGTCAGGGTTGGGGGTGAAGCTGGTTTGCATATTGGTGAGATTTCAGACTTGTCCATTGCAGATCATTTGCTTCAGTTGGACAAGCTTAGCTTGACAGACAACGAAGCTACGATTGCTCGCCCTATTCTCAAAGAAATTCATGACCGGCTAACCTTCCTCAATAATGTTGGTCTTAATTACTTGACCCTATCTCGTTCTGCCGGAACTTTATCAGGGGGCGAGAGTCAGCGGATTCGCTTGGCGACCCAGATTGGTTCTAATTTGAGTGGCGTTCTTTATATTCTTGATGAACCATCGATTGGCTTGCACCAGCGTGACAATGACCGCCTGATTGCTAGCCTCAAGAAGATGCGTGACCTAGGAAATACCCTCATCGTGGTTGAGCATGATGAGGACACTATGCGGGAGGCAGACTGGCTGATTGATGTCGGGCCGGGAGCAGGAGTCTTCGGTGGTGAAATCGTAGCGGCTGGCACTCCTGCGCAAGTGGCTAAGAATAAGAAGTCTATCACTGGACAATACCTATCAGGCAAGCGTGAAATTCCAGTACCACTGGAACGTCGTGTAGGAAATGGGCGTTTTATCGAAATTACAGGTGCAGCTGAAAATAATTTGCAAAACATTACAGCTCGTTTCCCACTTGGGAAGTTTATTGCTGTGACGGGAGTTTCGGGATCCGGCAAATCGACCTTGGTCAACTCTATTCTAAAAAAGACCTTGGCTCAAAGACTCAATCGTAATTCGGATAAGCCTGGAAAATTTAAAACAATCTCTGGAGTAGATTATATAGATCGTTTGATCGATATTGATCAAAGTCCAATTGGTCGGACACCGCGCTCCAACCCTGCTACCTACACTGGAGTTTTCGATGATATTCGAGATCTTTTTGCTCAAACCAATGAAGCCAAGATTCGTGGCTATAAGAAGGGCCGTTTTAGTTTTAACGTTAAGGGTGGCCGTTGTGAGGCCTGCTCGGGCGACGGTATCATCAAAATCGAAATGCATTTCTTACCAGATGTTTATGTTCCTTGTGAAGTTTGTCATGGAAGACGCTACAACAGTGAGACCTTAGAAGTACACTACAAGGAAAAGAATATCTCACAAATCTTAGATATGACTGTTAATGATGCAGTTGATTTCTTCAAACATATTCCAAAGATCAATCGGAAGTTACAAACAATTAAAGATGTGGGCTTGGGGTATGTTACTTTAGGACAGCCAGCGACTACTTTATCGGGTGGTGAAGCCCAGCGGATGAAGCTGGCTAGTGAGCTCCACAAGAGATCGACCGGCAAGTCTCTCTACATCTTGGATGAACCGACGACCGGACTTCATACAGAAGACATTTCTCGTCTGTTAAGAGTTCTGGATCGTTTCGTTGATGATGGAAATACCGTCTTAGTTATTGAGCACAATCTAGATGTGATTAAGACAGCTGACCATATTATTGATTTAGGCCCAGAAGGTGGTGTCGGTGGTGGTACGATTATTGCAACTGGTACACCAGAGGAGGTCGCTGCCAACCCAACTAGCTATACTGGTCAGTATCTGAAAGAGAAGTTGCACCAAAAATAGTATTTTATAAATCCTTGCCACCTGTATGTTGGCAGGGATTTTTATTATGTGGAATTTCTTAGTAATACGGCCGAAATATTGCTTGATAAAAATACTTCTCTTTTATTTGTTTTTTGATATAATATGCTTAACTATTTTATGGAGGTATGAAATGTTATCAAGAGTTGAAAAATTTGAAGCAGCATTAGCTCAGATAGAATGTGATGCTGTCTTAGTAACCAATTTAAAAAATATATACTATCTGACTGGCTTTAGCGGAACAGAGGCGACAGTTTTCATCAGTAAGACACGTCGTATTTTCCTGACGGATGCCCGTTATACACTGATTGCCAAGGGAGTAGTTCAAGGATTTGATATTGTTGAAACGCGAGACGCACTTGGTGAGATTGCTAAAATCATAGCGGACGACAAGCTGGAAAAAATTGGCTTTGATGACGAGATTTCCTATGCTTACTTCAAGATGCTAGAAAGTCTTTTCTTAGGATATGAGCTGGTGCCAATGACTGGTTTTATCGAGAATTTGCGCATGATTAAAGATGAGCAAGAAATCGCGACCATTCGCAAGGCCTGCCAAATTTCAGATCAAGCCTTCCTAGATGTACTGGACTTTATCAAGCCGGGTGAGACGACTGAGCTGGCTGTTATGAACTTTTTAGATGCCCGGATGCGTCAGCTAGGTGCTTCAGGTGCCTCTTTTGACTTTATCATCGCTTCAGGCTACCGCTCTGCTATGCCGCATGGTGTGGCTAGTGATAAGGTCATTCAAAATGGCGAAACCCTGACCATGGACTTTGGCTGCTACTACAATCACTATGTCAGCGATATGACACGGACTGTTCATGTGGGACAGGTGACAGATGAAGAGCGGGAGATTTATGATATTGTCCTGCGTAGCAATCAAGCTCTGATAGAAGCTGCTAAGGCTGGGCTTAGTCGGATTGATTTTGACCGAATTCCGCGGCAGATTATTAACGATGCTGGCTATGGTCCTTACTTTAGCCACGGGATTGGCCACGGTATCGGTCTGGATATCCATGAGATTCCTTACTTTGGCAAGTCAGAAGAGCCGATTGAGGCAGGCATGGTCCTGACCGATGAGCCAGGTATTTATCTGGACGGCAAATACGGCGTCCGCATCGAAGACGATCTCCTCATTACAGAAACAGGCTGTGAAGTCCTAACCCTTGCGCCAAAAGAATTGATTGTTATTTAGATTAAAGAATCTTTTCTTACCCTGTTAATTTAAAGGATAAAAAGAGGCTTATGAAAAAAGGTATTTTAGTATTTGCGACCATCTTTCTTGTTCTACTCTTCTTTTTAGCCCCTGCCGTTGATGCTGGTGTGGGAAATTCTGAAAGTGGTGGTAGCAGCTTGATTGATTCGGGTGGCGGAAGCAGTTGGTCTGGAGGTGACAGTTGGTCTGGAGGTTCGAGCAGTTATAGCTCAGGCTCTGGTTCGGGTTCTTCGGGAAGTTTTGCCGTTGTTGTCATCGGTGGTGTTATCGGTTTACTGTATAATTTAGTAAAAGGTACAGATGACACTAGTTCTTCAAGTAATGAATTAAAAAGAACGACTGAGGAAAGAGCCGGCAAGCCGATTCAGAATAATCTCGAAGCGATTAGACAACTGAAACAACAGGATCCAAACTTTGATGAAGAGCGTTTCTTGTCACAGGTGAAGGTAATCTACCTTCGACTTCAGTCTGCCTGGACCGAGAAAGATTGGGCTTCGGTTCGTGGCTTAGAAAGTCTGAGTCTCTATGACCAGCACAGCACTCAGCTACAGGAGCATATTCGAGCGAAAACGACCAATGTCTTGGAACGTGTACGAGTGGAAAATTCTAAGATTAAGGACTTCTATCCAAATCCGCAAGGTCATGATAGACTGGAAGTGATCCTGTCATCGACTATGAGGGATTATATCAGGGACGATGAAACAGGACGGATTATCGAAGGTGATCCAACCAAGGACTTATTTACAGTTTATCGCTTAAACTTCATTCGTCTGCATGATGCTAAAACTGAAGAAGTCACGAAGACTGATATTCTTAGTGACCACTGTCCAAACTGTGGGGCTCCTCTGACGATTGACTCTGTTTCCAAGTGTGAATACTGTCAGGCTTCCTTGGTACGAACAGCTCAAGATTGGCTCTTGGACACCTATGATGTTGTCGATGAAATTGAATTTTATAAATAGGAGATAGTATGGGATTTATTAAAGCAGCCCTTTCTGGGGGCATCAGTAGCTTTCGTGATAGCAAGTTTAAAGAAGCGGTTGTTCTGCCTGAGTCAGTTCCGTCAGAAGCCTTGGCAGTTAAAGGTGTTCTTTTGACAAAGACCCAGACGGTCAATCTCGACACGGCAATCAAAATACCGGTCTTTTAACGGATGGCTCTTTGGTAATTGTTCCTCAAGGCTATGTAGCTTTATTGGTCAACAATGGAACTTTTCTGGGAGAACTTTTGGAAGCTGGTAGCCACGAATGGCAAGCTGGCGATAATGCTTGGTTACTAGAAAAAGGTGGGATCAAAGGAACTTGGGAAAACTTTAAGAATCGCTTCTCATTTGGTGGACAAGTTGTGACCCAACAAGAAATTATTTATTTCAAGATCCAGCCTTTCACAGGCAATAAATTTGGAACTCAAAACCCTGTTGAATACTTTAGTGAACGCTATCAACAACTGCTTAGTATCAGATTTTACGGGCTGTATGATGTCAAAATTGCGGATCCAGTTCTCTTTTATATTAGTTCTGTAAGTCGTCAGATTACGGTGGATCAACCATTTACCTTGCAAGATGTAGCACAAGGGACTCTACGCCAAAATCTGCCACCAAAGATTGCGGTTGCCATCGCAAAGTATACTGCTGACAATCAAGTGGACATCTATAGCCTCAATGCTAATCAAGAAGTCTTTAATGAACTTGCAAAACAAGAGGTCAATCAAACTTGGACAAGCTTATATGGTTTGGAAGTAACCAATGTCCTCCTTGAAGACCTAAGCTATGATGAAGATAGCATGGCGACTGTTCGCAAGCTTGATAGTGAGTTAGCGGCTATGAAATACAACACGATTGAAATTGAAGAACGCAGGGCGCGTAATGAGGCTCTGATTGCTGCAGCCAAAAACGAAGGCGGAAACGGCATGAATCTTTTGATGGGGATGAACCTTGGCCAAGCCTTAGGTGGAGAACTCCAACAACAAGTTTCGTCTTCTCAAGGCAAGGAAAAAACATTTTATATTGAGGTGGATGGGAAATATGTCCATGTCAAGAAAGATGAAGAAGGAAATATCGTTCCAGTAGACTGAAGTAAGTGTACGGTATGGTATGGTGAACAAGTCTGAAAATTTAGTAACTGCAACCAATTGGAGTTGATTGTTATTTGAGAATTATCAGGCTTTATGGTACAATAAAGAGTAAACTATTTATTAAAGAGGTAAAAATCACATGATTGAAGCAAGTAAATTGAAAGCTGGTATGACTTTTGAAACAGCTGATGGCAAATTGATCCGCGTTTTGGAAGCAAGCCACCATAAACCAGGTAAAGGAAATACGATCATGCGTATGAAATTGCGTGACGTCCGTACTGGTTCAACTTTTGATACAAGCTACCGTCCAGAAGAAAAATTTGAGCAAGCTATTATTGAAACTGTTCCAGCTCAATACTTGTACCAAATGGATGACACTGCTTACTTCATGAATACTGAAACCTATGACCAATATGAAATCCCAGTAGTCAATGTTAAAGATGAATTGAAATACATCCTTGAAACTCTGACGTAAAAATCCAGTTCTATGGAAGCGAAGTGATTGGTGTGACAGTGCCAACAACCGTTGAATTAGTTGTAACTGAAACTCAACCATCAATCAAGGGTGCTACTGTAACTGGTTCTGGTAAACCAGCTACTCTTGAAACTGGTCTTGTCGTTAACGTTCCAGACTTTATTGAAGTTGGACAAAAATTAATCATCAACACTGCAGAAGGAACTTACGTTTCTCGCGCATAATATAGAAGAGGTAATCACTATGGCAACTGAACAATTAGGTGAAATTGTTATTGCGCCACGCGTTTTGGAAAAAATCATTGCGATTGCAACTGCAAAAGTAGACGGAGTTCACTCTTTTGCAAACAAGAGTATGTCAGATAGCTTAGCTAAGCGTTCTTTGAGTCGTGGGGTCTATCTTCATACTGCGGATAATGGCGATGTAACAGTGGATATTTATCTGTACTTGGAGTATGGTGTAGGGGTTCCTACCGTTGCTATGGCTATTCAAAAGGCTGTGAAAAGTGCTGTCCATGATATGGCAGATGTGATTTTGTCAGCTGTTAATGTCCATGTTGCAGGTATTGTTCCTGAAAAATCTCCAAAACCGGATATGGCTGATTTATTTGACGAGGATTTCCTCAATGAGTAAGGTAATGGTAGACTCAAGACGTGATTTACGTGAGCGCGCATTTCAGGCATTGATGAGTCTGGAGTATGATGGGGATATAGTTGAAGCTTGTCGCTTTGCTTATCTACATGATAAGGAAGAAGAGGAACAAGTTGAACTTCCGATCTTCTTGCTCAATCTAGTTAATGGCGTAATGCAATCCAAAAGTGAGCTCGATGATAAGATTACTCAGTATTTGAAGGCTGGTTGGACCTTAGATCGTTTGACTCTGGTAGAGAAAAATATTCTACGTTTAGGTTTGTATGAGCTACTAGAATACGACGAGACACCACAGCTTGTTGCAGTTAACGAGGCTATTGAGCTGGCGAAAAATTCTCAGATGAAAAATCAAGTAAGTTTATCAATGGGATTTTGAGTCAATTTGTTACAGAAGAATAAAAAGCCGAGATTCTTATCTCGGTTTTTTTGGTGTAAGGAAACTAAAAAGAATGCAGATGAAGCTAGGAGCGAAGTAAGACAAAAAGCTAAGAGTCTTAGGAAGTTAATCCTTCAAAAAATAGCGAATTATTAGATGCTCAGATAAGGCTCTTTCTTGACAATCATTATGAAAACGTTATAATTTTATTAGATTAATATTAGGAGGATGTTTTTTTATGAAAGCAACGAAAGCTACCGTAACCATTTTTTCTGCATTGGCATCAGTTATTATTCTGACGAGCTGTGCTCCGAAACCGACAGAAAATAAGACAACAGAGAGCGGTACATCGGATAATAAGATTTCGATGACCTATGAACAGCTTCGTTCGAGAGAAAATACCATGTCTACTCTTTGGTATCAAAAGGCGGCTGAAACCAAGGCTTTGTATTTACAAGGCTATAATGTTGCAACGAATCGTCTGAAAGAATTATTAAAAACACCGACAGAAAAACCATATTCTATCGTCTTAGACTTGGATGAGACTGTACTGGATAACAGCCCTTACCAAGTGAAAAATGTAAAAGATGGCACAGCATTTACACCTGAAAATTGGGATGTTTGGGTCCAAAAGGCTGAGGCTAAAGCCGTTCCAGGAGCAAAGGAATTCCTCCAATTTGCTAATGAAAATGGTGTACAAATTTACTATGTTTCTGACCGTGCGGCTAGTCAGGTAGATGCAACCATTAAGAACCTAGAAAAAGAAGGCATTCCTGTTCAGGGACGTGACCATTTGATGTTCTTGGAAGAAGGCGTCAAGTCAAAAGAAGGACGTCGCCAAAAGGTTCAAGAAACGACAAATCTAGTTATGCTATTTGGAGATAATTTAGTTGACTTTGCAGACTTCTCCAAAAAATCTTCTGAAGAGCGTGACAAGAAATTGGACGAACTTCAAAAAGAATTTGGTGAAAAATTCATCATCTTCCCTAATCCAATGTATGGATCATGGGAATCCACAGTTTACAAGGGTGAAAAATTAGACGCTAAGGGTCAAGTTGAAGAACGTGAAAAAGCCTTAGAAAGCTTTGATAAATAGTCTGAGAGTTTTTTGAAAGATTAGACATAAAAAAGACAACCTCCTTTTTTGAGGTTGTTTTTTTTGGGATAAAAATCAAATACTTTTGCCAGGTAATAGACTAACTGGTAGGAAATAACCAGTCGTTTGAACTTCGTGGCCAGCAATCCTTTTGAGGAGTAGGTCTACAGATAGATGAGCAATATCTTTCAGTGGTTGCTTGATAGTTGCCAACTGTGGATAGTAGTTCTCCACAAAGTAGGTGCCATCGTAGCCAATGATTTTTAAATCTTCGGGAACCTTGATGTCCAGCTCTTGAGCGACCTTCATAATTAAAATGGCTGTCAAATCATCTGAAGTAAAAATAGCGTCGGGCTTAATTTGATTAAGGATTTGCTTGATTTCCATTTCCTTTCGGACGGGAGAAAAATCACTGGAAACATTGATAATAGGTGCATCAGGTAGGACGGAAGCAAAGCCAGCATGGCGCAGGCCGGTTGGTGAGTTGGAATTGTCATTGCCTGTAATCATGATGATGTTTTGCGCTCCAGTCTTGACCAAGGTCTGAGCTGCCAGCACTCCGCCTCCGTAGTTGTCTGAAGAGACGACAGGAATATCCGGCGAAAGATTACGGTCGAAGGCAATGATTGGCGCAGTCACGCGATTGTAGTCCTCGATGCCCAGATTGTGGCTGCCAGAGATGATACCATCCACCTGGTTGGCTTCTAACATCTCAAGGTATTCACGCTCCTTGTCTGAGTCATGCTCACTATTGCAGATGATGGTTTTATAGCCCTGTTTAAAGAGCTCGTGCTCCAATTTATCAATTAATTCTGCATAAAAGACATTGCTGATATTAGGGAAAATAAGCCCGATTAGCTTAGCTGATTTCCTTGGAGGCTGCGAGCCAGATTGTTGGGCTTGTAGGCCAACTCTCGCATGGCTGCCTCAACCTTAGAAATCGTTTTGTCGGATAAATAGCCTTTTCTGTTGATGACGCGAGAAACAGTTGTGGGGCTGACTCCTGCAAGTTTTGCTACATCAGTTAGCTTTGCGACCATAATCTAATTCATAGTAAGTACCGGTTGGATTGCCCTTGGTAATGGCAATCCCTGTCTGGTCTTCTCTTGGGAAGACACGGCCGGAAAATACTTTCTCTCCTTTATTGATGAAAATTTCAAAAATTGATTTATCGATGAAGATAGTAGCGCTCATTGCTTCTTTGTCAATATTACAGCTTCGGCTGGTTCCAAAGTCCAGAGCGAATGGCTCACCCGCCTGACTGCGATCCACCGTTACTTGACCTGCTTTGAGGTCAAAATTGATGCGTAGGCCCTTGCCATTCTTATCCGCAAAGAGGATGATTTCGTGTTCGGTGTCCGCAGCGAGATTCAATTCTAGTTCGTAGCTGTTCTTGCTTTCTGCCAGAGCAGTGAAAGGCTGAGATTCTGCTCGTAAATCCTTGATAGCAGGCACTGGGTACTGGTAGAGCTTGCCGTCTTTCAAAGTCAATTCTTTGACGAGAGAGAAGGTACCTTGATGGTCGAAGCGGTCAGATGGGTATTCCACATCAGGTAAGCCTAGCCAGCTGACAGCGAGTGCACGACCGTCAGGTGCGTTAAAAGCTTGGGTCGCGTAGCAGTCGAAGCCGTAGTCCAGATTTTGGATAGGGCTAGGATTAATCAAAGCAGCGTTATTTATGTCAAACGATTGACCTATTTTATACATGTTTGGATAAATGTTGCCATAGTCCAGTACGTCTTTAGACAAGCCTTGAGGGCAATAGAGTAGTACTGGCTGGTCATTGATGAAGACAAGGTTTGGACACTCCATCATATAGGCCGTTTTGTCATTGGCGAAGTCTAAATCGCCGACGACTTCCCAGTTGGTATAGTCGTTATCAACAGCCTTGTAAAGCTTGACATAGCCTTGCTTGTCTAGATTTTGTCCTCCGACAATGGCATAGAACTGCCCTTTGTAGTTAAAAATCTGTGGATCGCGGAAGTGGTCAGTGGCTTCAGCAGGTTGCTCAATCAAGACCTTATTAATTTTTTCCAGCTTGCCTGATTTGTCTAACAAGGCGCCAATCTGATAGGGATGACGTACCCAATTCTCATCACGAACATTGCCGGTGTAGAAGAGAAAGAGCTTGTCGTCAAACTGCATGGCAGAGCCAGAGTAGGCACCGTGGCTGTCTAGTGCGGTGTCTGGCAGTACACGGAGCCCAGTTTCAGTAAAGTGAACTAGGTCATCGCTCTCCAGCTGAACCCAGCACTTGAGACCGTGAGCTGCTCCGAAAGGAAAGTTTTGGTAGAAAACGATCCACTTGCCATCAAAATAGGAAAAACCGTTGGGATCATTGAGTAGTCCAGTCTGAGGTTCCACATGGTAGCTGGCCCTCCAAGGGGATTTTGCAATATTTTCTTTAATCTGCTGTACTTCATCCTGAGTCCAGTCTTCGTAGCGTCTGTAGCGTTTTTCAGTTGTCCAAGCCAAACCATATTCCTCCGTCATGTGTTTTTTCTTACTACTATAGTAAACGTTTTCCGCCTAAAAATCAACTTTAAACATATAAAAAATAAAATTTCTGCAAAACGCTTGACATATTTTTAGATCATGGTAAAATAATATTCGTAAAGGTGATTAAATCGCTTTCAAAAAAGTTTAATAAATTTAATAAGGAGATTTTTGCAAATGGATTATTCAAAAGTTGCAAAACAGGTTATTGATGCTGTTGGAAAAGATAATCTTGTGGCAGCAGCACATTGTGCAACTAGATTGCGCCTTGTGTTGAAAGATGACAGTATTATTAATCAAAAAGCATTGGACGATAATGCTGATGTTAAAGGGACTTTTAAAACAGATGGTCAATATCAGGTTATCATTGGTCCTGGTGACGTAAACTTTGTTTATGCTGAGATTATAAAAGAAACTGGTCTTAAAGAAGTTTCAACTGATGATTTGAAGCAGATTGCTGCTAGTGGGAAGAAGTTTAATCCTATTATGGCTTTGATTAAACTCTTGTCCGATATTTTTGTACCAATTATTCCAGCCTTAGTTGCAGGCGGTCTTTTGATGGCTTTAGGTAATTTCCTTACCTCTAAAGGATTGTTTGGATCTCAATCGTTGGTTCAAATGTATCCAGCTATTAAGGGCCTTTCTGATATGATTCAGCTCATGTCTGCAGCCCCATTTTGGTTTTTACCAATTTTAGTTGGTATATCAGCTGCAAAACGCTTTGGTGCTAACCAGTTCCTAGGTGCATCTATTGGTATGATTATGGTTGCACCTGGTGCAGCAAATATCATTGGTTTGACAGCAAAAGATCTTATTGGTAAAGCGTCAACAATTGGTGCCTATACAGAATTTTGGGATATTTTTGGCATGCATGTTAAGCAAACAAGCTATATTTACCAAGTTATTCCAGTTCTAGCTGCTGTATGGATTCTATCTTACCTTGAAAAATTCTTCCATAAGAAGTTACCGTCCGCTGTAGATTTCACTTTCACTCCATTGCTATCTGTTATGATTACTGGGTTCCTGACATTTACAGTCGTAGGTCCAGTAATGCTGTTGGTATCTAATGGTATTACAGATGCAATTGTTTGGCTCTACAACACAACAAGCTTTATTGGTATGAGCATCTTTGGTGGAACGTATTCATTAATTGTAATGACTGGACTTCACCAATCTTTCCCAGCCATCGAAACGCAATTGCTTTCTGCTTGGCGAAATGGTAGTGGACATGGTGACTTTATCTTTGTTGTTGCATCTATGGCCAACGTTGCTCAAGGTGCAGCTACATTTGCAATTTTGTTCTTAACTAAGAATGCTAAAACCAAAGGTCTTGCATCATCTGCAGGTGTCTCTGCCCTCTTGGGTATTACAGAGCCGGCTCTCTTTGGTGTAAACTTGAAATATAAATTCCCATTCTTTTGTGCCCTTATCGGATCAGCAGTAGGAGCTCTCTTTGCAGGTCTTTTCCAAGTTGTTGCGGTGTCTCTTGGTTCAGCTGGTTTCCTTGGATTCCTTTCAATTGATGCTAAGTCAATTCCGTTCTATTTCTTATGTGAAGTTATTGCTTTTGCGATTGCCTTTGCTTTGACTTATTTCTACGGTAAGACAAAGGCAGCAGATGTTTTTGCTGCAGAAGCTACTGTTGAGGCAGCTGTTGAAACAGTAGAAAAAGAGGTTGCTGAAGAGCAAGTAGTTGAAAATGAAAATTCACTCCAAGATGAAACAATTCTTGCTCCAGTTGCTGGGGAAGTTGTCGCTCTTGCAGATGTTAATGATCCAGTATTTTCAAGCGGAGCTATGGGGCAAGGTTTAGCAATCAAGCCAAGCGAGGGAGTTGTCTATGCTCCGGCTGATGCAGAGGTTACGATTGCTTTTGCGACGGGACATGCATATGGTCTTAAAACTTCTAATGGTGCAGAAATCTTGATTCACGTTGGTATTGATACGGTATCAATGAATGGTGAAGGCTTCAATCACACTGTAGCTCAAGGTGATAAAGTCAAAGCCGGTGATGTTCTAGGAACATTTGATTCAGCTAAGATCGCTGCAGCAGGTCTTGAGGATACTACAATGGTTATCGTGACGAATACTGCGGACTATGCTTCTGTAACTCCAGTAGGTCAAGGGACAGTAAGCAAAGGTGATGCTGTTATTGAAGTAAAAGCCTAAAAATTTAAGTATAATATAGAAAAACAGATATTCAAATATGGATGTCTGTTTTTTTGTATTTTTCTTTCAAAAATACAACCTTGTAGAAAATAATAAGGATAGAAACTCAAACGATTACACTTGTAAATTTTTTTAAAAAAATTGAGCATAATTTATTGACAATCCTTTTTGTACCATGTTACAATTACAAATGTAAACGAAAAACACAAAACAAAATATCGTTTGCAATTCTTGAAAATGAAGAGGTATAAATATGAATAACAATTACAACAATTTTAATAATATGGATGACTTATTTAATCAATTAATGGCTGGAATGCGTGGTTACAATAGTGAAAACCGTCGTTACCTCATTAACGGCCGTGAAGTGACACCAGAAGAATTTGCACAATATCGTGCTACTGGTAAACTACCTGGTCAAGGAACGGGTGAACAGGATTTACAAACTGCTGGTCATGGACCTAAGCAAGATGGCATCCTGGCTAAGCTGGGTCGCAATCTGACTCAAGAAGCTCGTGATGGTAAATTAGATCCAGTCATTGGGCGTAATAAGGAAATCCAAGAAACAGCTGAAATCCTTTCTCGCCGGACCAAGAACAATCCTGTATTGGTCGGAGATGCCGGAGTTGGTAAGACAGCTGTCGTAGAAGGTTTGGCTCAAGCTATCGTCAATGGTGATGTACCTGCGGCTATCAAGAATAAGGAAATCATTTCTGTTGATATTTCTGGTCTGGAAGCTGGTACCCAGTATCGTGGTAGCTTTGAAGAAAATATCCAAAACTTGGTCAATGAAGTCAAGGAAGCCGGCAACATCATCCTATTCTTTGATGAAATCCATCAAATCCTAGGAGCAGGATCTACCGGTGGAGATAGTGGCTCTAAGGGACTAGCGGATATTCTCAAACCAGCGCTTTCTCGTGGTGAGTTGACAGTTATCGGGGCTACTACTCAGGATGAGTACCGTAACACTATTCTCAAAAATGCGGCTCTAGCTCGTCGTTTCAATGAGGTTAAAGTCAATGCACCATCTGCAGAAGATACCTATAAAATCCTTCAAGGTATTCGTGACTTGTACGAAAAACACCACAATGTCATCCTGCCAGATGAAGTGCTGAAAGCTGCTGTGGACTATTCTGTTCAGTATATTCCACAACGGAGCTTGCCAGACAAGGCGATTGACCTGGTTGATGTAACGGCAGCCCACTTGGCAGCCCAACATCCGGTGACTGATGTTCATGCGGTCGAGCATGAAATCGCTGAGCAAAAAGACAAGCAGGAAGCCGCTGTTGAAAAAGAAGATTTTGAAGCAGCTCTCAATGCTAAGACTCGTATCGAAGAACTAGAAAAGAAAATTCAAAACCACACTGAGGATATGAAGGTGACGGCAACAGTCAACGATGTAGCAGAATCTGTTGAACGTATGACGGGAGTACCAGTATCTCAAATGGGGGCTAGTGATATTGAGCGCCTCAAGGGCATGAATGACCGTCTCAAAGCTAAAGTAATCGGCCAAGACAAGGCTGTAGAAGCTGTGGCTAGAGCTATCCGCCGTAACCGTGCAGGTTTTGACGAAGGGGAATCGCCCAATTGGTAGCTTCCTCTTTGTTGGTCCGACAGGTGTTGGTAAGACTGAGCTTGCTAAGCAACTAGCTTTGGATATGTTTGGTACGAAAGAGGCTATCATTCGTCTGGATATGTCTGAATACTCTGATCGTACTGCTGTTTCCAAGCTAATTGGTACGACTGCGGGCTATGTCGGATATGATGATAACAACAATACTTTGACCGAGCGTGTTCGTCGAAATCCATACTCTATCATTCTCTTGGATGAGATTGAAAAGGCTGATCCACAAGTAATTACCCTTCTCCTTCAAGTTCTGGATGACGGACGTTTGACAGATGGTCAAGGGAATACTGTCAACTTCAAGAACACGGTTATCATTGCAACTTCCAATGCTGGATTTGGCTACGAAGCTGGCTTAGAAGAGGATGCAGAAAAACCTGATTTGATGGATCGCCTCAAAGCTTACTTCCGTCCAGAATTCCTCAATCGTTTCAATGCGGTTATTGAGTTCTCTCATCTCAAGAAAGAAGACTTGATGGAGATTGTCAATCTCATGCTGATTGAAGTAAATCAAACCTTGAGCAAAAAAGAAATTGATCTTGCAGTATCTGATACAGCTAAGGAATTCCTACGTGACGCTGGTTATGACCAAGTCATGGGTGTACGTCCACTCCGTAGAGTTATCGAGCAACAAATTCGTGACAAGGTGACTGACTTCCACTTGGATAATCTAGATGCTAAGCATTTGACAGCTGATTTGGAAGATGGTGTCTTGGTTATTAAGGAAAAGGAGGGGGCTGAGTAAGTCCCTTTCTCTTGAACTTTTAAAAGATAGACCAGCTATTAGTGATGTTAAAAAAGTCTTTTAAAATCGTCTTTAAAGCCTTTTGTAGTCAGGTCGAAAGAACAGTCCTCTCTTGTAAAAAAAAGAGAAATTTGTTATAGTAATGAAGACATGAAAAACGAAAGGAGACGACTATGGGATACCAAATGATTATCATGTTTGTGGTCATGGCTGGATTGATTTTCTACATGAACCGCACACAGAAAAAACAAGCGGAAAAACGCATGGAAAGCTTGAATAAGCTCCAAAAGGGTTATGAGGTCATCACAATTGGCGGTTTGTATGGAACTGTTGATGAAGTGGATACTGAAAAACGGACCGTTGTTTTGGATGTTGATGGCGTTTATTTGACTTTTGAATTAACAGCGATCAAGACAGTCTTACCACAAGCTGAAGCAGAAGTTGATCCTGAAGCAAAGGTAGCGATTGAGGCTGCTGGTGTGGAAGAATCTGCTATCGAAGAATAAGAAAAAGAATCTGAGGATCTCGGATTCTTTTTTTACCTTTTTATAGAGTCTGTAGTTTGGGGACATTTCTTGAAAATTAAAAGAGGAAAGCCTATAATATAAGAAGGTAAGGCCTTTCAAAGGGGTAAGAGGTTAGAATGAGGAGTTTTACGAAGCTTCTTAGCCAAGTTTTGGGAGGCCGATGTCAAAAAACTTGCTAAAACAACACTTTTGTTAGATTTATGATATAATAAAATGATTAAAATTTAGGATAAAGCTATGTTTCACTTAAAAAAGAAGGAAAAAGTAACCATCCCCCTACAGGTGCCAAAGCATATTGGGATTATTATGGATGGAAATGGCCGTTGGGCTAAGAAGAGACTGCAACCACGTGTGTTTGGACATAAGGCGGGTATGGAGGCTTTGCAGAATGTCACCATTGCAGCCAAAGAGATGGGCGTCCAGGTTTTGACGGTCTATGCTTTTTCAACAGAAAACTGGTCTCGACCAGAAAAAGAAGTCAAATTTATCATGAACCTGCCTGTTGAATTCTATGAACGCTATGTACCAGAATTGCACAAAAACAATGTAAAGATTCAAATGATTGGCGATGTGGCTAGATTACCTAAGGCTACATATGATGCTTTGGTTAAAGCAGAAGAGCTGACCAAGCTCAATACTGGCTTGATTTTGAACTTTGCCTTAAACTATGGCGGACGGGCAGAATTAACTCAAGCCATTCGAAATATTGCTCAAGAAGTTTTGGATGCCAAGTTTAACCCAGGTGATATTAGCGAGGAAATGATTGGGGATTATTTACAGACTAGTACCCTGCCTCGCATTTTGCGGGACCCAGATTTGATCATCAGGACTAGCGGGGAATTACGTCTCAGTAATTTCCTTCCTTGGCAAAGTGCTTATAGCGAATTGTACTTTACAAAGACCTTGTGGCCGGATTTTAATGAAAAATCTTTAAAAGAAGCTATCGAAGAATATAGTAAGCGCCAGAGACGTTTTGGTGGTGTTTAGGAGAATATATGGATAAGGATTTACAGACGAGATTGATTTTTGCGGGAGTGGCTCTTGCAATTTTCCTTCCTTTGGTCGTATTAGGAGGAGTCGCTTTTCAGATTGTTGTAGGCATTTTAGCCATGTTAGCAGTACATGAATTGCTCCGAATGAAGGGCCTAGCGACGACAACTCTTGAAGGTATGTTGGCCATGCTGGCTGCCTTTGTCTTAGCAGTTCCGATTGAGTATTATTTTACCTTTTTGCCAATTGATGGCAATGTAATAGCCTATACTCTGGTCATCTTTTGCTTATTGGGTTCTATTGTCGTTGGTAGCAATTATACTTTTGATGATGTAGTCTATCCGATTGCAGTTAGTTTCTATGTAGGATCAGGTTTTAATGCCCTTTTAGATGCTCGAGGTGCAGGCCTAAACAAGGTGCTTTTGGCTCTTCTAATTGTTTGGGCAACAGATAGTGGTGCTTATCTCTTTGGTCGCCGTTTTGGGATGAAAAAGCTAGCTCCAACAATTTCACCCAATAAAACTGTTGCAGGTGCCCTCGGTGGTATCGCGTCTGCGATGGTAGTCACCTTCATTTTTGTTTTGATTGATGGAAGTGTGGCTGCTCCGCATAATCGCTGGCTTTTGGTTTTATATGCTATTTTCTTTAGTATAGCTGGACAGTTTGGAGACTTGGTGGAAAGCGCCATTAAACGTCATTATGGTGTCAAAGATTCTGGTAAGTTTATACCTGGCCATGGTGGTGTTTTGGATCGCTTTGACAGTTTGCTCTTTGTCTTCCCTCTGATGCGGATTTTAGGTTTATTCTAATTTGTTTAAGATGTGCAGAGTTGGAGATAAGCGGCTTCTTCTGCCTGGAACAAAATTTAATGAAAAACAGAGTACTGGGAGACACTCCCAGCCTCTTTGATTTAGACTCCAGAAGTCAAGATTTAGAAAGGAATGTGTGGTAAGGAAAGTATGGGAATTATGGGACTCCTCACCTTCATCATTGTTTTTGGTATTATTGTAGTGGTTCATGAGTATGGACATTTCTACTTTGCCAAAAAGTCAGGCATTCTCGTTCGAGAATTTGCCATTGGAATGGGACCGAAAATCTTTTCTCATATTGGAAAAGATGGAACAGCCTATACCATTCGGATTCTTCCTCTAGGTGGCTATGTGCGCATGGCTGGCTGGAGTGATGATACAACTGAAATCAAAACTGGAACACCTGTCAGTCTGACTCTAAATGAAGAAGGCAAGGTTATTCGAGTAAATCTATCTGGCAAGAAGATTGACCAGACAGCCTTGCCAATGAATGTGACAAGTTTTGATTTTGAAGATAAATTAGAAATCACTGGTTTGGTTCTTGAAGAAAGTAGAACCTACTCAGTTGATCACGATGCAACTATCGTTGAAGCAGATGGGACAGAAGTTCGGATTGCGCCTTTAGATGTTCAGTACCAAAATGCAACAATCTGGGGCCGTTTAATCACAAACTTTGCTGGCCCTATGAATAACTTTATTTTGGGAATCGTAGCCTTTTGGATCCTAATTGCTCTACAAGGTGGTGTTCAAAATCTGGACACAAACCACGTACAGGTTGCTCCGAACGGTGCCTTAGCTCAAGCTGGTGTAAAAAATAATGATCAGATTCTAAAGGTTGGTCAGACAGAAATTTCAAACTGGGATGATTTGACTCAGGCAGTTGAAAAGGAAACGAAAGGTCAAAAGAATCCCAAACTTAACCTGACAGTTAAAAGCGGAAACGAGACCAAAGATGTGACAGTCAGTCCTAAAAAAGAAGGGGACCGTTACTTATTAGGTGTTACGCCAGGCATGAAGTCGGATCTGATGTCCATGATGGTAGGTGGTCTGACCATGGCTTGGGATGCGGCTTTCCGTATTTTGAATGCTTTGAAAAACTTGATTTTCCATCCTAGTCTTAATCAACTGGGAGGACCGGTTGCTATCTTCCGTGTCAGCAGTCAAGCGGCACAAGCTGGTCTGGATCAGGTGATTAGTCTATTGGCTCTGTTATCAATCAATATTGGTATTTTCAATTTGATTCCGATTCCAGCTCTTGATGGTGGAAAGATTGTTCTCAACATTATTGAAGCAATTCGCAGAAAACCGCTCAAGCGCGAAACAGAGACTTATGTAACTTTAGCAGGTGTAGCGATTATGGTTGTGCTGATGATTGCTGTTACCTGGAATGATATTATGCGTACATTCTTTTAAGTAAGGGCAAGTGAAGAGAAAACGTAGATTGCTAAAGGGCCTTCACTGCCTTCAAATGTAATTAAAGGAGTTTTTATGAAACAAAGTAAAATGCTAATTCCAACCTTGCGTGAAATGCCAAGTGATGCGCAGGTTATCAGTCATGCCTTGCTTTTGCGGGCGGGCTATGTTCGCCAAGTGTCAGCGGGAGTTTATTCTTATCTGCCATTGGCCAATAGAGTTATTGAAAAAGCTAAGAATATCATGCGCCAAGAATTTGAAAAAATTGGTGCAGTAGAAATGTTGGCGCCAGCTTTGCTAAGTGCAGATCTTTGGCGTGAATCAGGGCGTTACGAGACTTATGGTGATGACCTCTTCAAGTTAAAGAACCGTGAGGGATCAGACTTCATTTTGGGACCAACCCATGAAGAAACCTTTACTGCTCTAGTGCGTGATTCAGTGAAATCTTACAAACAATTACCGCTGAATCTGTATCAAATCCAGCCAAAATACCGTGATGAAAAACGTCCTCGTAACGGTCTTTTGCGGACGCGAGAGTTCATCATGAAAGATGCTTATAGCTTCCATGCGAACTATGATAGTTTGGATGTGACGTATGATGAATACAAGTCTGCCTATGAAAAGATCTTCACTCGTAGCGAGATTGATTTTAAAGCCATCATTGGAGATGGTGGTGCTATGGGAGGAAAGGATAGCCAAGAATTTATGGCGATTACTCCTGATCGGACAGACTTGGATCGTTGGTTGGTATTGGATAAATCCGTTGCAAGCTTGGACGAAATCCCTGCAGATGTTTGGAAGCCATTAAGGCTGAGCTAAGCAACTGGATGGTTTCTGGTGAGGACACTATCGCTTACTCTAGTGAGTCAAGCTATGCAGCCAACCTTGAGATGGCAACGAATGAATACAAGCCGAGCAATCGTGTAGTAGCTGAAACTGAACTGGTTCGTGTGGAAACACCAAACTGTAAGACTATTGATGAAGTTGCAGCCTTCCTACAAGTTTCTGAGGAGCAAACCATCAAGACCTTGGTCTACATTGCAGATGAAAATCCGGTAGTGGCTTTGCTTGTAGGAAACGACCAGCTCAATGAAGTCAAATTGAAAAACCACTTAGGGGCTGACTTCTTTGAAGCGGCAACAGAAGCAGAAGTCCAAGAATTGTTCGGAGCAAACTTTGGCTCTCTTGGTCCAGTTAATCTGCCAGAAGAAGTGACCATCATCGCTGACCGTAAGGTTCAAGACTTGTCCAACGCTGTTGCTGGAGCCAATGAAGATGGCTACCACTTGACAGGGGTAAATCCTGGTCGTGACTTTACTGCTGAATATGTCGATATCCGTGAAGTTCGCGAAGGAGAAATTTCTCCAGATGGTAATGGTGTTCTGAAGTTTGCACGTGGGATTGAGATTGGGCACATCTTTAAACTAGGGACTCGTTACTCTGACAGTATGAATGCGACAGTTCTAGATGAAAATGGCCGAGCAGTTCCCCTTGTGATGGGTTGCTATGGTATCGGTGTTAGTCGTCTGCTCTCAGCTGTCATGGAACAGCATGCCCGCCTCTTTGTTAATAAAACTCCTAAAGGTGAGTATCGTTATGCTTGGGGAATTAACTTCCCTAAAGAATTGGCGCCATTTGACGTTCATTTGATCCCAGTCAATGTCAAAGATGAAGAAAGCTTGGCTTTGACCGACAAGATTGAAGAAAGTTTAGTTGGAGCTGGCTATGAAGTCTTAGTCGATGACCGCAATGAGCGGGTCGGTGTTAAGTTTAGCGATAGCGACTTGATTGGTCTGCCAATCCGAGTAACCGTTGGTAAGAAAGCTGCTGAAGGTATTGTAGAAGTCAAAATTAAAGCAAGTGGCGATACCATTGAGGTCCATGCAGATAACTTGATCGAAACCTTGTCTATTTTAACGAAATAAGATAAACTGCCAGTTTTGCCTGGCAGTTTTCTTTTGCTTATTGGACTTGAAAATGCTATAGTAAGAAAAAATGAATCGGAGGACGAAATCATGGGATTATTTAGTGGTTTGCTGGGCAATGCTTCTCAAAAAGATATTGATAAAGTTGAAAGAGAACTAGAAAATATTTTAACGCCAACGGAAAATGTGGAACTGGCCTTCAGTCTTATTCGAGATTTGATTGTGTTTACAGATGGGCGCTTGATTTTGGTTGATAAGCAAGGGATGACGGGCAAGAAAACGGCTTATAAGTCTTATCCTTATCGCTCTATCAGTCGATTTTCAGTGGAAACGGCTGGCCACTTTGACCTTGACGCTGAGTTGAAAATCTGGGTATCCAGTGCTGAAGAACCAGCCGAAACCTTAACTTTCCGAAGCGATAAGAGTGTTATTGCTATTCAGAAGGCTTTGGCAGAAGCAGTATTAAGATAAATAAAGGCGGTTTCAACCGCTTTTTTTGTAAACAAAAACTAACCACAGCTGAATAGCTTGGTTAGTTGATCGTTAAAGACTGTTAGTCTAGAGAAGTAGCAATCTAGTTGTCTTCACTAGGGAAAGATTCACCAAAATGCAGTTCAGAGTATGGGGTCTCAAAATTACCTCCATCATAAGTTACCCTTACTGAAGTCATTCCGAAGTCAACGATTATTGGTTTTGCAGCTGTTATGAAGACGTAGCGATTACCGTTTTGTTTTATATCATAGAGATTTACTGCTCCGTAAATGGAATCGGCAGAATAGCTATCTCCATTTTTAGTCGATTTGGTTATTTCAATGGTCTTCTTAGAAGGAGAGTAGGATAAATTATAGACTTCTTTTTTCCCGATGCCTTGAGTAATAAAAGTTTCGTGATCGTCACTTTTTGCTTGATAGTGAATAAAATTTTTATCAAAACTTTGCTGAGCGTTGTGCTTAACGAGAAATAAATTTACTCCCCATGCAGCTAAGCCTAAAATAAGAAGAGAAGCGACACCAATAAGAACATTTTTTTTAGTTAAGCGCATAAAAACTCCTTGAAATTTATAGTAAAATAGATCAAAAGTTAATAACTGGTATTAGAAAATATACTAAAATTTATGTACAGGTATAAGTTTAAAAATTAATCAGAAAGCTTTTTTATTCTTCTTCGAGTCCTTGCCCCTTCAAATAATCAAAGACAACTTCTGGTTTATCTTGAAGTTTCCTGAAGAAAGTTTGACTACTTTCAGAGTCACTTGCTGACTGAATCAACTGTTCTTGATCTATTTTGCTGAGATCAAAGTCAAAAATGGCTATAGCGTTTTTCTTGTCTTCAGAAATTTTAAGATGAATTTTAAGTCCTTTTAGCTTTTCTTGATTTTCAATCATGGAACTGTTCTTAAGATCTTTACTATAGGATTTCTTTAATTCTTCAACACTCATTTTTTGACTTTCTTCAGGGATGGCCTGGCTGGAAATGAGCTGGAAAGATAGGATCTTGTCTTTAGTATAGAAAAGTTTGACTGAATTAGTATAATACTCATCGATTTTATTAGAAAAAGTTTTCGTCTGTGTCTTTTCTTCTTTGGTTTTACTTTGACTCTGACTTTGCTTGGGTGTATTTTCTTGCTTATTCTGACTGGTCGTGCTACAAGCAGTTAGGGTCAGTAGACAGATGCTAGCTAGTAAGATTTTCTTCACAGTTAAGGCTCCTTTAGGTAAATGTTTTTTCTATTATATCATAACTTAGGACCAAGAAAAAAGTCTTGATAATTATATGGGGTGCTGAGCATTGCTCTGTCCTTTTTCTGTCGAAAAAAGTGCTGATTTATGGTAAAATAAGGTCACTACTGTACGAGGAAATGTCATGTCAAACAAGTTTGAAATTTTAATGAATCAGCTAGATATGCCACTGGAAATGAGAAATTCAGAGGCCTTTTTGAATGCAGAAATCGAGAAGGTTTTGGTCCACAAGGTCAGTCGGGTCTGGGAATTTCATTTTTCTTTTACGGATATTCTGCCCATTGAGATTTTTAGGGAATTGCAGAAGCGCTTAGATCAAGAGTTTTCGAAGACAGGAAACCAAGCTATTTTTGAAATTCATTGTCAGGCGCCTCAGATATCGGATGAGCTCTTGCAGGCTTATTACCAGCTGGCCTTTGAGGAAGGTCCATGTGCTAGCCATGGATTTAAGAGCCTTTATCAGGATTTGCGGGTTCATTTGGATGGGGAGAAGTTGCTAATTGAAGGTCCCTCAACCGTTGATACTGAGCATTTTCGCAAGAATCACCTACCAAATCTCAGTCGTCAGCTAGTCAAGTACGGCTTTCCTCAGCTGGCCTGTCAGGTTCAGCACAGCAATGAGTTAACCCAGCAACAGGCAGAGAATTTCCAGGCAGAGAATGACAAGATTGTTCAAGAAGCTAATGAAGAAGCTCTCAAAGCCATGGAATCCCTCCAGCAAATGGCGCCACCGCCAGAGGAAAAACCAGCCTATGATTTCCAAGCTCGCAAGGCTGCAGCTAAACCAAAGCTGGACAAGGCAGAGATTACCCCTATGATTGAAGTTCAGACTGAGGAAAATCGTCTGGTCTTTGAGGGAATGGTCTTTGATCTGGAGCAGAAGGTTACTCGGACTGGCCGGGTCTTGCTCAATTTCAAGATGACAGACTATACTTCCAGCTTCTCCTTGCAGAAATGGATGAAAAATGAAGAAGAAGCCAAGAAGTTTGACATGATTAAGAAGGGGGCTTGGCTACGTGTGCGAGGAAATGTCGAGATGAACAACTTCACTCGTGACCTGACCATGAATGTGCAGGATGTGCAGGAAGTTACCCACTATGAGCGCAAGGACTTGATGCCTGAAGGGCAGAAGCGGGTCGAGTTTCACGCCCATACCAATATGTCTACCATGGACGCCCTGCCTGAGGTCGAGGAAATCGTGGCAACGGCCGCCAAGTGGGGCCACAAGGCTGTCGCCATTACCGACCATGGCAATGTGCAGAGCTTTCCCCACGGTTACAAGGCTGCCAAGAAAGCTGGTATCCAGCTGATTTACGGTATGGAGGCCAATATTGTAGAAGACCGGGTGCCCATCGTCTATAATGAAGTAGACATGGAGCTGAGCGATGCGACCTATGTAGTCTTTGACGTGGAAACAACGGGACTTTCAGCCGTCTACAATGACTTGATTCAAGTCGCTGCCAGCAAGATGCACAAGGGCAATATCATCGCTGAGTTTGATGAGTTTATCAATCCTGGGCATCCTCTTTCGGCCTTTACGACGGATCTGACGGGGATTACAGATGAGCATGTCCGCAATGCCAAACCCCTGGAGCAGGTGCTCAAAGAATTTCAGGAATTTTGCCAGGACAGTGTCCTCGTTGCCCATAATGCTACTTTTGACGTAGGCTTTATGAATGTCAACTATGAGCGTCATAGCCTGCCAAATTACCCAGCCGGTCATTGACACGCTGGAATTTGCCCGCAACCTCTATCCAGAGTACAAGCGTCATGGTCTGGGGCCTTTGACCAAGCGTTTCCAGATTGCTCTGGAGCATCACCACATGGCCAACTATGACGCGGAAGCGACGGGCCGTCTCCTCTTTATCTTTATCAAGGATGTGGCTGAAAAGCATGGTGTGACCAATCTCAAGGATTTGAATACGGATCTGGTCGATGAGAATTCTTACAAGAAGGCTCGGGTCAAGCATGCGACCATTTATGTGAAAAATCAGACGGGACTCAAGAATATTTTCAAGTTAGTCAGTCTGTCCAATACCAAGTATTTCGAAGGTGTCCCGCGGATTCCACGGACCGTATTAGATGCCCATCGTGAAGGCCTGATTCTGGGCTCAGCCTGCTCAGAAGGCGAAGTCTATGATGCTGTTGTCTCTCAGGGGGTGGATGCGGCTGTCGAAGTAGCCAAGTATTATGACTTTATCGAGGTCATGCCACCGGCCATCTATGAGCCACTGATTGCCAAGGAGCAAATCAAGGACCAGGAAGAACTGCATACCATTATTCGCAATCTGATTGAGGTCGGAGACCGCTTGGGCAAGCCTGTCCTTGCGACGGGGAACGTCCACTATATCGAGCCGGAAGAAGAAATCTATCGTGAGATTATCGTTCGGAGTCTCGGTCAGGGAGCCATGATTAATCGGACCATTGGTCACGGTGAAAATGCCCAGCCGGCTCCGCTTCTAAGGCTCACTTCCGGACCACTAATGAGATGCTGGACGAATTTGCCTTCTTGGGTGAGGACTTAGCTAAGAAGTTAGTCATCACCAATCCGAATCAGCTGGCGGAGACCTTTGAGCCAGTCGAGGTGGTAAAGGGCGACCTCTATACACCTTTCATTGACAAGGCTGAGGAGACAGTTGCTGAGCTGACCTATCAAAAAGCCTTTGAGATTTATGGTAATCCACTGCCAGATATCGTGGACTTGCGGATTGAAAAAGAGTTGACCTCTATCTTGGGGAATGGCTTTGCCGTGATTTACCTGGCTTCGCAGATGCTGGTGCAGCGCTCCAACGAGCGGGGCTATCTGGTAGGCTCGCGGGGGTCTGTCGGCTCCAGCTTTGTCGCGACCATGATTGGGATTACCGAGGTTAATCCTCTGTCGCCCCACTATGTCTGTGGCAAATGCCAATGCAGCGAGTTCATCACGGATGGATCCTATGGTTCTGGCTTTGATATGCCGGATAAGGACTGTCCAAAGTGTGGCCACAAGCTGAGCAAGAACGGTCAGGATATTCCGTTTGAGACCTTCCTTGGATTTGACGGGGACAAGGTACCCGATATTGACTTGAACTTCTCGGGAGAAGATCAGCCGAGCGCCCACTTGGATGTGCGTGATATCTTTGGTTCAGAATATGCCTTTCGGGCTGGTACCGTTGGTACCGTTGCGGCTAAGACGGCCTATGGATTTGTCAAGGGCTATGAGCGCGACTACGGGAAGTTCTATCGGGACGCCGAAGTTGAGCGTTTGGCGCAGGGAGCTGCCGGAGTCAAGCGGACGACTGGACAACACCCGGGGGGAATCGTTGTTATACCTAACTACATGGATGTTTATGACTTTACACCGGTCCAATATCCAGCTGATGATGTGACAGCCGAGTGGCAGACTACCCACTTCAACTTCCATGATATCGATGAAAATGTCCTCAAGCTAGACGTTCTGGGACATGATGATCCGACCATGATTCGGAAGCTTCAAGACTTATCTGGCATTGATCCTACTGATATTCCTATGGATGATCCTGGTGTCATGGCCCTCTTTTCTGGGACAGACATTCTGGGAGTGACTCAGGAGCAGATCGGCACACCGACTGGTATGCTGGGAATTCCGGAGTTTGGGACCAATTTTGTACGGGGCATGGTTGATGAGACTCATCCGACCACCTTTGCCGAGCTCTTACAGCTATCTGGTCTCTCTCATGGTACGGACGTATGGCTGGGCAATGCTCAGGACTTGATCAAGCAAGGGATTGCTGACCTATCCACCGTTATCGGCTGTCGGGACGACATCATGGTTTACCTCATGCACAAGGGCTTGGATCCTAAGATGGCCTTTACGATTATGGAGCGCGTGCGCAAGGGCCTTTGGCTGAAGATTTCTGAAGAAGAGCGCAATGGCTACATCGCAGCCATGAAGGAAAACAATGTGCCAGAATGGTACATTGAGTCCTGTGGAAAGATCAAGTACATGTTCCCTAAAGCCCATGCGGCGGCCTATGTTATGATGGCCCTGCGGGTGGCCTATTTCAAGGTGCATCATCCGATTTATTACTACTGTGCTTACTTCTCAATCCGAGCTAAGGCCTTTGACATCAAGACCATGAGTGGCGGACTTGATGCTGTCAAGCGCCGGATGAACGAAATCGCTGAGAAACGTAAGAACAACGAAGCCTCCAATGTAGAAATTGACCTTTATACGACTCTGGAAATCGTCAATGAAATGCTGGAGCGAGGCTTCAAATTCGGCAAGCTAGATCTTTACAAGAGCCATGCGACCGAGTTTCTCATCGAAGGAGATACCCTTATTCCACCATTCTCTGCTATGGACGGTTTGGGGGACAACGTTGCCCGCCAAGTGGTCAGAGCACGGGAAGAAGGCGAATTCCTCTCTAAGACAGAACTCCGCAAACGTGGTGGCCTCTCTAGCACCCTAGTCGAAAAAATGGACGACATGGGAATCTTGGGCAATATGCCTGAGGATAATCAGCTGAGTTTGTTTGATGAGTTTTTCTAAAATAATTCAAAATGATTTTAAGTTGTCTATGAAACGTGGACTTAAGACAAACTTGTTAGAAGAAGTTTTGAGTTTTCTGATTGTCAATCTTCTAACTGATAGCTCAGAAGCGCAAAGCTTGTATCTGGATCAGGAGTAAGAAAGGAGAAAAAATGAGATTTAGTATTGTAGCAGAAGATAAACCAGCTCAAAAATCATTTAGTTATCAATTAGAGCTAGACACGGATACAATTATAAAGGTAACCGGCTTGGTCTGCTCCACTGTAGCTATGGTAACTCTCTTGTCTCTCTTTAAAGATTAGATCAAAACCTCTATTTCAAAAAAAGGAAATAGGGGTTTTTAAGCTTTATAACCACTTCTAGATGTTTTCATTAAACCTGGATTGTGTTACAATTTTTAGTGTATAGAGTATCGTAAATGAGCTGATAAATCAGTGAGTTTTTATTGGTAATCAGAAGAAAAGAGGAGAAGAGTGTGGCGAAATATTTAGTAGGTCCTTACAACAATAGTTGGAATTTTATGGACGCTTATAACAAAGCTCAGAATGGGGACATCATCGAGTTTGAAGATGGATACGCTTTTCAATGGCCGACCAATCAGGAAATTGTCATTGATAAGGAGCTACATTTTGTAGGGCAAGTGGTTTCTAATCCAAATGGAAATGGCCAAATTTTTAAGAATACCATTGAAGCGGCTTTCCGATTTGTAGCAGGAGCAAAGGTCACTTTTGAAAATCTGTGTTTTAAAATCACGGGGAATTATTCTACCCTTCTGTTATGGAGTGGATCTGAAGTCACTTGTAAGCAGGTTTGTTTTGAAATTAGCACTCAAAACAATCAGAACTTTTTTCTATATGCAGACACGCATTCTAAACTAATCTTAACTGATATAGAAATGAAGGTTCCCGAAAAACACGATGCTTCAATCGGTATTGTGGCTTCAGAATTATCAATCAGTAATTCAAGGATTTTGTCTAGAATCGATCTATCAGATGGAGCTAGGTTAACCTTAGAAACCGTCGACCTTGAAAAATATGATATTAATACGATCAGTGCGACTAACTCAGAAGTGACTCTCAAGAACTCTACTGTTAAAGGTGGGAATCTCGAAATGGACTATCCACCAGTTTGGTTAGATAATGTAGTCTGGAAATCTGAGAACTGCAAAATCGAATTGCCTGGTGGGACTGCGGTTTGCCTCAATAATAATGTCCAATTCAACTCTGATTCGGACTGCATTACGTCCTTAAATTCGTACGGAAGTATGCTTCGAGCTCATCAAGCCACTTTTACAGAATTTCTATGCATCTATGACCAATCGTTCGCTGCTTTGACAGGAGAGACTACTTTCCTTGCTGAAAATGCTCAAAGAATTTCATTCGGGGCTTTTTCGGATAGTGTAGTAATGGCAGACCAGATGATTTTCCATAAAATCGCTGATCCAAATATTCGACTTCAAAGTTCTGCCTATGTAAAGGCAGACGCCGTTACTTATACACAGGGAGATGCGCGTGATCTGATAACTGAGATTGAGGATGGTTGTGACTATCTTGTGGGTAGAGAAGTGGCTATATCTAATCCGCAAACACCTTCTTCAGGCTCTGCATCTGATACAACTGTTCCAACTACTACAGCAACTGCTTCTGAACAGGAAACGAAACGTGATGCACTGGAAGAACTCAATAGCCTGATTGGTCTTGAGAAGGTCAAACATGAGATCAAAAAAATGATCAACATGGTAGAATTTAACAAAAAGCGGATTGCAAATGGCAAGGCTCCTGAAAAGCAAACGCTACATGCAGCCTTTATGGGAAATCCTGGTACAGGGAAGACGACCGTTGCCCGTCTCTTGGGAGAAGTTCTCTTTGAGGCAGGTGTCCTTTCCGGTAAGGAATTTCGTTTTGTCGAAGCGACTGAGTCAGACTTAATTTCCTCTAATGTTGGAGGGACAGCTGAGCAGACCCAAGCACTTCTTGAAAAAGCTCGTGGTGGGATTCTCTTTATTGATGAAGCCTATAGCTTGGATAAAAAAGACAGTGATGTCGACTTTGGGATCGAGGCCATCAATACCATCCTCAAATTTATGGAGGACAATCGTGATGAGATCATGATTATTTTTGCCGGCTATACCAAAGAAATGGAGGAGTTCTTAAGGACTAATCCAGGGCTCCGTTCGCGTGTCCCTAATAACTTTATCTTTGAAGATTTCACAGGAGATGAAATTGTCCAATTGGGTGAAATGATCTTGAACAAGGGAGACTATAAGCTTGAAGACCGCGATTACTATGCTCGTCATGTCAAGCGGGCCTATGATGGATCATTGGATAAGAGCAATGGTCGCTGGATTCGTAATCTAGATGAGCAGTTGACCAAGACCATGGCAGACCGAGTGGTGGCCCAAGGTTCAGATGATATCGAGACCATCCTCAATATCGACATCGATGCTGTTCTCAACCAAGGCAAGTACCAAGCAGGGGCAGATAAGGAAGAAGATGGTATGGCAGCTCTCAACCGCTTGGTTGGAATTGCAAAAGTGAAAGAGCAAGTCGAACAGTTTGTAGCCATGGCTGAGTTCAACCAAACGGGCAGAGCAAGGTGGTCTTGTGGAAGATACAACCCTGCATTCGCTCTTTCTTGGAAACCCTGGTACAGGGAAGACGACTGTTGCTCGTATTTTGGGGAATATTCTCTTTCAAAAAGGAGTCATCAAGCAGAAGAAATTCATCGAAGTATCTAGAAGCAATCTGGTTGGTGGCTACCAAGGTCAAACAGCCTTGAAGACGCGTGAAGTCTTAGAAAGTGCGCTAGGTGGGGTCCTCTTCATCGATGAAGCCTACACGCTCTACACTGGTCAAAATGATGATTTCGGGAAGGAGGCCTTGGATGAAGTCCTCAAATTTATGGAGGATCACCGTCGAGATATCGTCATTATCTTCGCTGGTTATACTAGGGAGATGCATGACTTCTTGCAAGTCAATTCAGGATTGCAAAGTCGGATTCCAAATGTCTTTGACTTTGAGGACTATAATCCAGATGAGATTGTAGAGATCGGTCTCATGGGATTACGCAAGCAAGGCTACCAAGTCAATGAAGCTCTCTACGGAGAAATTGTGAAAGGAAATTATTTGCGTGCCAATGACCACAGTAACGGTCGCTGGGTCCGTAATCTCAACGAAAAACTTTTACGACAAGTATCGACTCGTGTAACACGTGAAGGAAGTACAGACTACAATTCCATTTTGGATCAAGATTTGGAAGCCCTGAGGGAGAATGGAAATCCAGAACATCCTCATATGGTAGATGACCAAGGCTATGTTATTCCCTAATTCTCAGCTTTCAAAAAATCCAAGCGTCTGAAACATTCTTGTTTCAGGCGTTTTTCTTACGGTAGAAAGTCTTGTATAAGCTTTAAATAATAGACTTGATTTTTAATATTCTAGCAGAGAAAAAAGTATTCCAGACGGAAGGAAAGGCACTTTCTGGTGTAAGGATTCTGCAGGAGGCGTGTACTTATGGTATACTAAGAAGAGAATATTGCTTATTAAGGAGAAAAAAATGGTTTTACCAAATTTTAAAGAAAACTTAGAAAAATACGCTAAATTATTGGTGGCCAATGGTATCAATGTGCAGCCGGGGCACACGGTAGCGCTCAATATCGATGTGGAGCAACGTGAGTTGGCTCACTTGATTGTCAAGGAAGCCTATGCTCTGGGAGCTCATGAGGTTATCATCCAATGGGCGGATGATTTCACTAATCGGGAGAAATTCCTCCATGCGCCAATGGAGCGCTTGGACAATGTCCCTGACTATAAGGTGGCTGAGATGAACTATCTTCTAGAAAAGAAGGCCAGTCGTTTGGGTGTTCGTTCATCTGATCCAGGTGCTTTGAATGGCGTAGATGCTGAGAAATTATCAGCTTCTGCTAAGGCCTTGGGACTAGCTATGAAGCCGATGCGAATCGCAACCCAATCCAATAAAGTCAGCTGGACAGTTGCAGCAGCAGCAGGTACTGAGTGGGCTAAGAAAGTCTTTCCAAATGTAGCTAACGATGAGGAAGCAGTAGATCTTCTCTGGGATCAGATTTTCAAAACTTGCCGTGTCTATGAGGATGATCCAGTTGTGGCTTGGAAGGCTCATGAAGAAAAACTCAGCTCAAAAGCGAAGATTTTAAATGAAGAGCAATTTTCTGCTCTCCACTACACAGCTCCTGGAACAGACTTGACACTAGGCCTGCCCAAGAATCACCACTGGGAGTCAGCTGGCAGTCTCAATGCTCAGGGCGAGTATTTCATTGCCAATATGCCGACAGAAGAGGTCTTTACAGCACCAGACTTCCGCCGTGCTGATGGTTATGTGACCAGTACCAAGCCTCTCAGCTATAATGGCAATATCATCGAGGGTATCAAGGTGACCTTCAAGGATGGCCAGATTGTAGACATTACTGCTGAAAGGGCGATCAGGTCATGAAGGATCTTGTCTTTGAAAATGCTGGCGCGCGTGCTTTAGGTGAGTGTGCCTTGGTTCCAGATCCAAGTCCGATTTCTCAGTCAGGCATTACTTTCTTCAATACCCTCTTTGATGAAAATGCATCTAACCACTTGGCTATTGGTGCAGCTTATGCGACTAGTGTAGTGGGCGGAGAGAATTTCTCCGAAGAAGAGTTGGAGGTGGCAGGTCTCAACCGCTCGGATGTCCATGTGGACTTTATGATTGGCTCTAACCAGATGGATATTGACGGCATTCGCGAAGATGGTAGCCGCGTAGCAATCTTTAGAAATGGAGACTGGGCAATTTAAGATGACAGAACTTATTTTTATATTGATTTTCACTTTGCCAGCTTGTTTACTGACAACAGCTGTAGCAGTCATATTGACACCATTTGAGAAGCCCAAACAATGGAAGTTAAAATTGTTGGTCAGCTTAATCGGTGCCCTGCTTGGCTTGGTTGTCTTTTTCCCTATCTTTAAAATTTTTGCTTCCTTTGTTGGTTCAGTGATTTCCTTGGCCATCCTTTGGTTGGTTCAACGATTTAAAAAGGAGGGTTAAGTCATGCTTGGAAGTATGTTAGTTGGTTTTATCATTGGTCTGATAGCTGCCGCAATTACCAATAGAGGCGAGCGGATGGGATGCATCGGCAAGATGATACTAGGCTTGCTTGGAGCCTGGATAGGCCAAAGTCTTTTCGGGACCTGGGGTCCTCTTCTCCATGACACAGCTGTAGTACCCTCTATCTTAGGCGCAGTGATTTTATTAGCAATTTTTTGGAGTCGAGACAGTTAAACTTTAATTCAAAAATCCCTTGAAATTATTTCAAGGGATTTTTTAGTAAATTTGGAATGTTAGTAGATTACTTTATGAGAACCTTAACAATGCTTCAAAAAAAGCAGAGAAGAATTGGGGATAGTAGGTAAAGGGACTTATAGTCGAACAAATTTTTGCATATAAGGTTTGTGGTATACTAGAACTACAGTGAAACATGAATAGAAAATCAAACCGGAGGATAAAATGGAACAACAGATGAATGAAAAGGTTGCATTTTTAAATAAATACGCGCTATCGTCTGAAAAGAAAATGGAGTTTATAACCGATGAATCAACTATTTTGAATGCACAAGATGAAGAAATTTTTCCCGCTTTGTAAAGCTAGAGGTATAAAAAATGGACGCTAAGCAATTAAAGAAACTATATGATATTTTACGTTCTGAAAGCAATACTGAAGCTGTGAAAAAAGTTAAGTCTATTATGACTGAAGATGAACTCTTTGTCTTGCTTGATAATTATAACTGGGATAATGGTTTTGAAGTGCCAGAGGCGATTATTAATCATCCTAATTGTACTCTTCCCGTTGCCTTATTAGCTTTTTATCGAGCAGATGGTCTACGATATTTATTTGAAGGAGAGGATGTTTTTGCAAATCGTTTATCGAAATCCTGGGAATACTTTATAAAGGAAGTTTATGATAAAATTTTGAAAGAGCAATATCCGAATGGAAGTGTATCTTTTCATCCCGAAATAACAAAAATTCAAAAATTTAAATTGAATAAGCTGAATCCTAACCTTAGTTCCTTTATTTTAGATGGTGTTTCAGGAAAAGATTTACATATTTCACTTTAAACTAGTTGGTGGGTCCCATCAGAGATCTAAACAAGCTTCAAGATTTGATTGTTTTATTTGTTCATATTCAAAATAACCTAGCATTGAACTGCACCCCAAAAGTTAGACACTTAAACCTAACTTTTGGTATGCAATTTATTTTATTCTTAGTTTTAAATTAATCTAAATATATAATCTTGTCAAAAAGAGATTTTATATTTTCATCTAAATGATGGCTTACAAAAATAACAGTCTTATCCGGCATTGAGAATAGATACTTCTCAATTTGATAACGTCTTTCTTTATCAATTGCATCAGTTGCTTCATCAATAATCAAAATTGGTTTTTCCTCAAGGTAGGCTCGAGCTAAACTAATCCTTTGTTTTTGCCCACTAGAAATATCTTGGCTAATTTCTGATAAAGTCGTATCCAGTCCATGACGCAATCCACTAACCCAGTCTCTTAGATAAAATAAATCCAATGCTTTTTCAATTTTTGTATCCTCTAATTGTCGTCCCAAGGTTAAATTGAATAAAATAGATTCGTTAAAAATATGATCATCTAAACTGACATAAGAAATTTGTTTGTGAAGATCTACTAAATCGATATTTTTGGAATCGACGTTATCATAGAATATTTCTCCTTTCGAAAGTAGAACTTCACCATTAATGGCTTTTAATATGGTTGATTTCCCTGAACCTGATGTTCCTGAAATTGCGTACTTCTTATTTTTTTCAATTTTGAAATTCAAATTATCTAAGATAAGCTTCCCTTCACGTTCAATAGTTACCGCTTGAATTTCTAGTTTATCTATAAATTTCTTCCAAGATTGCTTCTTAATCTGTGTCTCATTTATACTGTGATCATCAGTCAATTCAAACTTTTCAAATATTTTGTTTACAGTTTTGAATTCAGCGTAATTGGCTGTTAAACCTGTTAGTCCCGCAAAAATAATCGAAGAAAAATATTGAGATGATGAGACAGCACCTATTGGAATTAATCGGTTAAAGTATAAGATACCTGCGTGAGTCAACATAGCAATTTGGCTTACAAAACTGGTTCCATTTTGAACTGACATAAGTCCACCAAAAGTTTTTGAGTATGAGACCCTAGATCTCGAATATTTTTTTGAATAAGATAGAATCTTGACTAACAAGAAATGAAGTTGATTAGCGTTGGATAACATCCGAAATCCACTTAAAGAATCATCAATTGCTTTAACCAATTCTTCATTCTTTTCGGTAAAATAAACAGCTTTCTTTTCCATTTTCTTTGTAAATATTTTAGGAAGATTTACCATTAGAATGAAAAATATAAAGATTGTAAACAACAATGAATAATGAAAGCTAAAAAAGGCAATAACTGCAAAAATGATATTTAATGCTTGACTAATCATTAATTCTAGTGTTTCAAAACCAAGATCTCGAATTGTATTAATATCATTTGTCAACCATGAGGTATAGGCGCTAATACTTTTGGAAGCAAAGTGTACTCCACCATCCTTTTCAATTCTTTTTACAATATCCTTACGTATTTCAGTACACATTTCTTGTATGGCTTTCTCACTTGCTTTTGAGTTTTGATAAATTTGCAATACCCATAATAAATTTACAGCTAAAATGGCTCCACTCAAATACAAAAAGGACTGTAAATCAAAATTTACAATTGTAGAAATCGCCTTAGCACTCAATATACCATTTAAGTAAACACATAATGAATTAATAAAAATCCAAAACAACCATATAGAATTGCTTCGTTTACACCTGAATAAATAAGCTTTTTAATGTCATATTTCTATCCTTACTTAAAAAAATTCCAAATATTTCTTCACCAAATATTCTTCTTTGATGTTTAAGCGCAAAAATAAGATAATAAAATTTCTATTTTCGTCTGGTTCTCCTTATATAAGATATTTACACTATTCACTATTAGTGAGTTTTTTTAAAAAGTATTATATCATAATGTACTAGACAAGAGGGAATTCTTAATAAATTTGATGAAGCAAGAAAAGTTTTATCATTACTCGCTACAAAATTTGATACAAAAGCAAATTGACATCAAAAAAAGCCTTGATTCACAAGGTTTTTTTCTATATTTCTATGCCCCCTGCATGAATTTGTAAGAAATCTTCATATTGAAAAATAATTAAAAAAAATATTGAGATATAAGTGATTTTTAATCGGATTATTTCAAAATGAGGCAAAAAGTGAGGCATGAATAGAATGTTTATTTTTATCAGCGTGTTTTAGGTGGTTGCGTCTTTCTTATCCTAGATAGATTTTAAACAATTGTTTACTAATAAATTGGTTCCTTGAAGTTTGAAAAAAATGTTAGTGCGTATAATTTGTGCTACATTATAATCGTTGAGCTTCTATAATCAGAGATTGGAAAAAAAGTTAAAATTTAGGATGGTATGGTCAATAAGTTAATAATAAATTTATCAAATTGTATGTTAAAATATTTACTAGTATAAACCACTTTCTATATTTTTTTGGTCAATATTGCAAAATTTCATTCATTAATTAGAGTGGATTTATACTTTGGAAAACATTAATATGAGGAATGCTGTTTTGAGAAAAATTTTACAGGATGACAAGCTTTATTCTTTAACAGAATTTAGAAATAAGATTTATGATGATCTAGATTTAACAAGAAGTGATTTAGCTATTTTGTTATGCGCAATGTTGATTGCATCTATTGGCTTAAACATGGATTCTACTCCAGTTATCATTGGGGCAATGTTAATTTCTCCGCTAATGACACCTATTATTGGAATTGGTTTTTCATTAGCAATACTGGATATGAATCTGCTCAGAAAGTCGTTTAAAATTTTGTTTATTCAAGTTTTATTGAGCCTTATAGCATCAACAGTTTATTTTCTAATTTCTCCTATTTCTTATGCAAGTACAGAAATTATTGCTAGAACGTCTCCAACAATTTGGGATGTAGTTATAGCTTTTGTGGGTGGGGTAGCTGGAGTTATTGGAGCACGAAAAAAAGAAGCAAATAACATTGTACCTGGAGTAGCTATCGCAACGGCTCTTATGCCTCCTGTGTGTACTGTTGGTTATTCTATAGCTACAGGAAACTTTAAGTTCATGCTTGGTGCATCTTATTTGTTTTTTATTAATTGTAGCTTTATCATGATTGCTACCTATATTGGAACAAGCTTAACTATGGTAAAAAATCATTACATTAAACATAATCAAGAAGCTTATAAAATGAGAAAAATATTAATTCTAGTTTCGCTTATTCTTATTATTCCCAGTTTGGTTTCAGCAGCTACGTTAGTTAGAGAAACACTAATTAATGAATCTATAAATAAATACTTATCTGATCAGTTTAAAGAGCAGACAGTACTAAAAAGAACTTTATCAAAGAGAATAATACACTAAAGTTAACTATTTCAGGAAAACATCTTTCTGACGAGGAATTAAAAAAAATAATTGGTAAGCAAAAACGACTATGGTTTTGCAAAAATATTTCAATTCAAATTTCACAATTATCCAATGATAGATTGACTGAAAAAGAAGTAGTAGAATTTATTATTCAATATAAGAATGATCAGGATCTTCAAAAGATTGATAAGGAAAAAGAGTGAAACGAAGACTAAAAATGAGTAATCAAATTACCTTTCGTTGCAAGAGAAATGAAAAAGAGAACATTAATTGTTCTCTTTTTTACTATTATTAATTACAAAGATATTTTGCAAGAGAAATTAACTCTTAGCTTTATTTGTCATCTTTATTAATCATATTTTTTTAACGCCTTCGATTGCGCCTTCGACAGCATCTTTGGCATCTTCAGCGACTTCTTTAACTTTAGAAACTACTTTTTCAGCAGCCCCTTCTTTTTCTGTTTTTTTATCACCAGTTAATTTTCCTAGTCCTTCTTTAACAGAACCTTTAGCTTGGTTGAATTTTTCTTCTGTAGACATAATCTTTACCTCCATTATGAGTTTTTAAGTATTTTATTTATAGAAAAGAAATAAAATAAAAATCTTTTTTCGTAGTTAGAGTATTAATGAACGCGAGTTTTTTCCTTAGAAGTAGCTTCTTTAACAGCATCTACCCCTTCACCAACTTTTTCTTGAACAGCTGAGAAGCCTCCGCTAAGTCCAGATTTTGCTTTTTCAAATTGCTCTGAAGCGAATTCGCCTGTTGATTCTGCAATATCTGTTACTCGGTCTTGAAGACTAACTGAATCAGCTTCATGCTGTTCTTTAGTTTTGATATCAACAACATTAACATTGACTTCAACAACTTCTAAGTCAGTCATCTTAGAAACTTCTTCCACAACAACTTTCTTGATTTCGTCGTATAATGCAGGAACATTCTTTTGATATTCAACTACTACATTCAAGTCAACAGCTACTTGTTCTTTACCAACTTCGACATTAACACCGTTAGTGACATTATCAGTGTTAATCAATTTATCTGTTAAGTTAGAGAAGAAGCCACCGTCAACAGCCAGCAAACCTGAAACTTTCTCTAAAGAGAGACCGATAATTTTTTGAATGACTTTATCATCATAAGTCAATTCACCTTTTACTTCGTGAGCTGCTTGAGCAACTTCTTTTTTTGCAACATCTTTAACATCTTTATTTGACATGTTAAACTCCTTTATTCTTATTTAAATATATTTTTGTTTTGAATATAATATCCAATTCCTGCCCCTAGAGTAGCGCAAATCAAGACAAATAGAGTCTTAAAGAAGCCAAAGGATAGGATAAAACACGCTAGAATAATGCCTGCTAATCCAGACAAGATTGGATATTGATATTTTTTAAACCATTCCATTTTTTACTTCCTTACTTTACACGACTAGTAGTTTTTTTAGCCGCTTCTTTTGGCTTGAAGTCTGAGACAGAGATTTTAAGCTTGACATTATGATTGATTCCGAAGAATTCTGTCAATCCAGACGCAATTTCTTCTTGAATCAACTGACTTCTCTTGATAATGTTTTCCGAAGGAACGATTGCCCCTTTAACGGACACCATGCATTTGTTTTTACGGCTATTTACTGAAACTGTAGGATCTTTAATTAAATCGTGATCTGTTACCAGACTACGAACAAACCCTTCAATAGCTGAATTTTTCAGCATCAGCTTCCCATCCGCATCAGCTAGCTGAATTTCCAAACGTCTCTTAGGATAAAAAAGTATCACCAACATCAGTAGTAAGATTAAGCTTGCTAAGACCACAGTGCCCCAAAAGACATACCTAGAAAGATAGTATCCTACAAAAGGAATTTGCTTCCAAGTGAACAACTTCCAGGTAAATAGTTGAAGCCCCAGACCGCTAACTTTATGAAAATCTAGCAAAACAGGAATCAAAATTGTCAAGATTAAAATACATAGTATAAGAAAAAGTATTTTTCTTGATTTTGACATATTGAATCCTCACATCATTAAATTTTAAATTGTATTTTGAAAAGTAAAAGACTTATGCCTTTTTACCTACAAAAAATGATACAACAGCTACTACAATAACTGCACCAATGATAGAAGGAAGCAAGGCCATACCAGCCAAACTAGGACCCCAAGTTCCCAAAAGTGATTGACCGACAGCAGAACCAACTAAACCTGCAACAACGTTTGCAATAACACCCATTGAGCCGCCTTTTTTAGTGATTGATCCAGCAATAAGACCAATAACACCTCCAACAATAATAGACCAAAAGCATATTGATTCTCCTTTTCTAATTTTTTTCTAAATCAAAATTGTTTAATAATATTTTTTTATTATTATTTTTTTGATTAATATAATTATATAATTTTACAGTTTGAAAACATAATAATTCAGCCTAAAATCCCTTTTCGTATTTATGTATCATAGATACATAAAATTAATAATTCCTTGTTCTATAAGCTTTTATCGGCGTTTTTAGATATATTTTTGAGTTGTTGAATTAGTTTAAATATACACAATATGGTATAATTGCATGACAATATAAACACTATATTATCTATATTATAAAGAAAGATAACAATTTAATGCGAGAATTACTGTCTAAAAAGAGTCACAGACAATTAGAATTATTAGAAATACTATTTGAAAATAAGCGTTGGTTTCATATTTCTGAACTGGCTGAACTATTGAATTGTACGGAACGTTCAGTAAAAGATGACTTGTCCCATGTCAGGTCTGCTTTTCCTGACTTGATATTTCATTCTTCAACAAATGGCATACGTATCATTAATACCGATGATAGTGATATTGAGATGGTCTATCATCATTTTTTTAAGCATTCAACTCATTTTTCAATTTTAGAATTTGTCTTCTTTAATGAAGGATGTGATGCTGATAGTATTTGCAAAGAGTTTTATGTCAGTTCCTCCTCTCTTTACCGTATCATCGGTCATATTAATAAAATTATTAAGAAGCAATATCGTTTTGAAATTAGCCTCAATCCAGTTCGAATTACTGGAAATGAGATCGATATTCGTTACTTTTTTGCCCAGTATTTTTCAGAGAAATATTATTTCCTTGAATGGCCCTTTAAAGATTTTTCAGTAGAACCTCTGTGTAAGCTTTTAGCACTGGTCTATAAAGAAACTGCCTTTCCCGTCAATTTCGCAACTCAACGAATGTTAAAGTTGCTCCTTGTTACGAATTTATACCGAATAAAGTTTGGTCATTTCTTGGAAGTTGAGAAAAATTCTTTTAACAATCAATTGTTAGAATCTTTTATGCAGGCAGAAGGAATCGAAGACATTGTAGCGAGCTTTGATTCTGAATATCATATCTCTTTGAATAAAGAAGTGATAGGTCAACTATTTGTATCCTATTTTCAAAAAATATTTTTCATAGATGAAGAAGTATTTCTGAACTGTGCAAAAACAGACGGCTATGTAAAAAAATCGTATCAGTTATTGGGAGATTTAGTGGATCAGGTATCAAGAGAGTATAATCTCCAAGTGGACAATAGAGACAATCTGATCTGGCATCTGCATAATACAGCACATCTGCATCGCCAGGAATTATCGACAGAGTTTATCCTATTTGATCAAAAGGGCAATACAATCAAAAACTTTCAAAATATTTTCCCTCGCTTTGTTTCAGAGGTGAAAGAAGGGATTGAACACTATCTAGAGGCTTTGGAGGCTTTGGATATGGATTACAATTCAATGAAGGTCAATCACTTGACCTATACTTTTATTACCCATAGCAAACACTTAGTGTTAAATCTTTTACAAAATCAACCTAAATTAAAGGTTTTGGTCATGAGTAATTTTGATCAGTATCATGCAAAATCAGTAGCTGAGACACTTTCTTACTATTGCAGTAACAATTTTGAACTTGAAGTTTGGAATAAATTAGAACTATCAATTGATTCTTTAAAAGAATCACCTTACGATATCATCATTTCGAATTTTATTATTCCACCTATTGAGAACAAGAGACTTATCTATTCCAATAATATTAATACAGTCGCACTCATTTCTTTGCTTAACGCAATGATGTTTATTCGACTAGATGAGTAACTAAGAATAACAAAAAAAAAACGCTATGTAGCGTTTTTTTGTTATGAGAAAAGAATTTCATCTATATTAGATTCAGAATATCCTAAAAATTTAAGCAAAAAGCCTTTTAAATCAAGGCTTTTTCTTCTCTATTTCTATGCCCCCTGCAGGGCTCGAACCTGCGACCCATAGATTAAGAGTCTACTGCTCTACCAACTGAGCTAAGGAGGCAACAGAAAAAGCTGTATTGGTGCCGGACCTTCACGATTTGTATTGAACCCGCGCAATTAAGCAGGTGGGCAACTCGCTCTAACTGAAGCTGCTTCCGCGTGATACGGCCTGCATGCTGTTAGAAGTCTTTTGTTTCCCTAATAATACAAAAAATAGTCGGTCAACACTTAAGTGTGAAGTCGTACACCACAGCGTTTCTATAATTATAATACCATAAATTTTGAAAAATTCAAGAGAAAAACATGATTTTTTGCAAACGATACCATCATTTTTTGAGCTGATCAATCTTATCCTTGGTCATTCCAAGGGCTCGCTCGTATTTGCCGTTTTCGTTAGGCGTGAAATAATTGGCATCTTTTATCTTATCAGGCAGATAGTCTTGCTTGATCCAATTGCCAGGATAGGAGTGAGGGTAGAGATAGTCCTGTGCGTTGCCTAGTTCTTTACTGCCTGCATAGTGTCCGTCGCGTAAGTGACGTGGAATGGGGAGATTTCCATTCTTTCTGAGGTCGGCTAAAGCCTTGTCCATAGCCACATAGGCTGAGTTGGACTTGGGCGATAGCGCTAAATCAATAACAATATTGGCAATGAGGATGCGAGCTTCAGGAAAACCGATCCGTTGAGCTGCTTCCAGAGCTGTAACCGTATGGACTTGGGCATCTGGATTTGCCAGACCAATATCTTCGTAAGCAATAACGGTCAGGCGTCGAGCTAGGCTAGGCAAATCTCCTGCTTCAACGAGGCGAGCTGCGTAGTGGAGGCTGGCATTGACATCGGAGCCGCGGATGGACTTCTGCAGAGCAGAGAGGACATCGTAATGGCCGTCCCCGTCCTTATCCATGGTGATATAGCTCTTTTGCAGGCTGTTTTCCATGACATCAAGCGTGATGTGGCGGATGCCCTTGTCATCTTCTGGGGTAGAGAGCACGGCTAGATCCAGCGAGTTATAGGCAGAGCGCAGGTCTCCGTTGGTAGAGATGGTAATGAAATCCAGAGCTTCTTTGTCTAGCTCTACTGGAAAATCAAATCCTCTTTCCTTATCCGTCAAGGCTAGCTGAATGGCTGTCCGGATGTCGTCGTTGCTGAGGGGCTCAAGCTCAAATATCTGAACTCGGCTTCGGATGGCAGGAGTGACAGAAAAGAAAGGATTTTCCGTCGTTGCCCCAATCATGATGACCAGACCGCTTTCTAATAGCGGCAGCAGAAAGTCTTGCTTGGTCTTGTCCAAGCGATGAATCTCATCCAGTAGGAGCACTAATCCGCCGGAGAATTTCGCTTCTTCAGCGATTTCTTGCAGGCGTTTCTTGCTATCTACGGTGGCGTTAAAGGTCCGAAAGGCATATTTGGTTGTGCCGGCAATAGCCGAGGCGATAGAGGTCTTGCCGATGCCGGGTGGCCCGTAGAGAATCATCGAGGACAGGCGGTTGGCTTCAACCATGCGACGGATGATTTCCCGGGTCCGACCAGATGTTGCTGGCCGATAATCTGATCAATGTCGGTCGGCCGCATGCGCAGGGCGAGGTTTTCTGGCATAAGATTTCCTTTCTGCAAGTGTTTTTCTTGGCTTTTTGTGTTACTATTGTAGATAGTAATATTTTATCACAATGAAAAGAGGAAATCATGGCTAAGTACGGTTTTTTGGAGATATTGGACGAGGAAATGGGGAAGAGCTTTCCTTTTGACTATGAGATAAACTGGGACAAGAAGAATCACGTAGTCGAGATCGCCTTTCTCCTTGAGGTGCAAAATCCAGGCGGGATTGAGACGGTTGATGCTGAGGGCAATGCTTCGGCTGAGGATATTTACTTTGAGGAAGCCGTGCTTTTCTATAATCCGACCAAGTCTCGTTTTGAGGCAGAGGACTATCTGGCTGCCCTGCCCTATGAGCCGAAGAAGGGGCTGTCACGGGAGTTTCTGGTTTATTTCGTGGATTTCCTAACCCAAACAGCTGAGTCTGGCCTCGATGCGCTCATGGACTTCTTAGCAGATCCTGAAGTAGAAGAGTTTGAGATAGCTTGGAATGCTAAGGCTTTGAAAATGGCAGAGCAGATTTAGCTGAAACAGCCTTTTATCCTTATCCGAGGTATTAGGAGGCGATGATGGCAAATGCTGAAGGACTAGATTTGCTACACAAACAGATGGAGTTTTCTGGTTGCAAGATTGCCTTGCTCTGTGATGATAAGCTACTGACCATCTTGCGAGATGATAAGGCAAGCATTCCATATCCTAATATGTGGGAGTTGCCGGGCGGTGGCCGCGAGGGAGAGGAGACACCTTTTGAATGCGTCCAACGAGAAGTTTTTGAAGAGCTTGGTTTGAAGCTTGAAGAAGCGGCTATTGTCTGGGTTAAGGCATATCCAGGCATGCTTGATCCAGACAAAACCTCTATTTTTATGGTGGGAACCATCACTCAGGAAGAATGTGCTAGTATCGTCTTTGGCGATGAGGGACAGGCTTATCAGATGATGGATATTTGCCAGTTCGTATCAGATGACAAGGTTATTTCGCAGATGCAGGACAGGTTGAGCGATTATTTGGAGGTGCGAGAATGATTCATATTGAGAGGGCTGGAGCTGAGAATTTAGAGACCATTATTGCCATTCAGCGAGCGAGTTTTAAGGCTGTTTATGAGAAATATCAGGATCAATACGACCCCTATCTGGAGGAGCGAGAGCGGATTCGCTGGAAGCTGGTTGAGCGGCCCAATAGTTTATTATTTTGTCAAAGACGACGAGAAGATTCTTGGCTTTATTCGCTTGAATACAAATGACGAACAGACAGCAGGCTGGATTGGGACAGTGGCGATTTTGCCGCAGTACCAGAACAAAGGATATGGCTCTGAGGGGCTTGGTCTGATAGAGGAGAAATTCTCCACCGTTATGCAATGGGATTTGTGCACGGTTTTCCAAGATAAAGGTATGGTAGCTTTTTATGAGAAAAACGGCTATCATCAGACCCATACGGAGCCCGAAAAAGAGGGCATGGATATGGTTTACATGACGAAGAAAATGAAATAAACAAAGAAAGGATTGTTCAGTTAAATTTCTAAACTGAACCCGCCCTAAACACTGTGGCCAAAAGATCAAGTTCTCTTAGACGCAAGCGTCATTAGAGAATTTCCTATTTTGGCTTTGTGTTTTATGGGCTTGGTATTTAATGATGGACACTTGGCAGGAATTAACGATTGAAGTGAAGCGGGAGGCGGAGGAAGCGGCCTCGAATATTCTGATTGAGCTGGGCAGTCAGGGTGTGGCTATCGATGACAGCGCAGATTATCTGGGGCAGGTTGACCAATATGGTGAGCTTTTTCCAGAAGTTGAGCAGAGCGAGCGGGTCAAGATTACGGGCTACTATCCGGCTTCTGTAGATATAGAAGCTGTTGCGGCCCAGGCCAATGAGCGTTTGGCTGAGCTGGATGGCTTCGGCTTGGAGACGGGAGATATTCAGCTGACTCGGCAGGAACTGGTTGAGGAAGATTGGGCGGATAATTGGAAGAAATACTTTGAGCCGGCTCGTATTACTCATGATTTGACTATTGTGCCGTCCTGGACGGAGTATGAAGCGACAGCTGGTGAGAAGATTATCAAGCTGGATCCTGGTATGGCCTTTGGGACAGGTACTCACCCGACGACCAAGATGAGCCTCTTTGCGCTGGAGCAGGTCTTGCGGGGCGGAGAAACTGTGCTGGATGTGGGCACAGGAAGCGGAGTTCTCTCCATTGCCAGCTCACTTTTAGGCGCTAAGGACATCTACGCCTATGATTTAGATGAGTGGCTGTGCGCGTGGCTCAGGAAAATATTGAGCTCAATCCAGGTATGGAGAATATCCATGTGGCGCCGGGGGATCTTCTTCGAGGTGTGGAAATCGAGGCGGATGTCATTGTTGCCAATATTTTGGCCGATATACTCGTCCATCTGACTGAGGATGCCTATCGTTTGGTCAAGGATGAGGGCTATCTGATTATGAGTGGAATCATTTCTGAGAAGTGGGAAATGGTGCGTGAGTCAGCGGAAGCAGCAGGATTTTTCCTAGAAACGCATATGATTCAGGGCGAATGGAATGCCTGTGTCTTTAAGAAAACGCAGGATATTTCAGGCGTGATAGGTGGTTAGATGCAGCAATATTTTATAAAAGGAAACCCTCAGTCTCCTCTGGTGGTCACGGATAAGGACACGGCCAAACACATGTTTTCGGTCATGCGGCTCAAAGAGGACGATCAAGTCACACTGGTCTTTGATGATGGCGTGAAACGACTGGCTCGGGTGCTAGACTCCAGTCAGCAGAGCTTGGAAATCTTGGAGGAGCTAGCAGACAATAGCGAGCTACCTGTTCGAGTGACCATTGCTTCAGGCTTTCCCAAGGGTGATAAGTTGGAATTTATCGCTCAAAAGGCAACGGAGCTAGGGGCTAGTGCTATCTGGGGCTTTCCAGCGGACTGGTCGGTGGCCAAGTGGGATGGCAAAAAACTAGACAAAAAGACTGAAAAGCTGGAGAAAATTGCTCAGGGAGCAGCAGAGCAGAGCAAGCGCAATCTGATACCAGAAGTTCGGCTCTTTGATAAAAAGGCAGATTTTCTGGCTCAGCTGGCTCAATTTGACACCATCGTTGTGGCCTATGAAGAATCAGCCAAAGAAGGAGAATCTGCAGCTCTAGTCCGGGCTCTGTCAGGCTTGGCAGCCGGAGCAAAAGTTCTCTTTATCTTCGGACCGGAGGGTGGTCTGTCTCCAGATGAAATAGACGCCTTTCATCAAGCGGGTGCTGTATCGGCTGGTCTAGGCCCACGTATCCTGCGAGCTGAAACAGCTCCGCTTTATGTCTTGACTGCAGTCAGTGTTTTGTCTGAACTAATGAACTAAATGATACTGTACCTCATCGGATGAGGTACAGTTTTTTTGGCTTCTGCTGTCTTTTTATTAAAACAGGCCAGGCTCTTTGCATAAGTGTTTTCTTATTGCCCTAAAAATGATAAAATAATAGGCAAGAAATTGGAGATAATGAATGCCAAAAGAAGTGAATTTAACGGGCGATCAGGTCGTCGCTTTAACAAGGAAATATTTAGCAGCTGAGGATGTGGCTTTTGTTCAGAAAGCTTTGGTATATGCAGTGGACTGTCATAGCGGGCAATTTCGCAAGTCAGGAGAGCCTTATATTGTTCATCCTATTCAAGTAGCTGGGATTTTGGCCAAGCTTAAGCTTGATGCAGTCACAGTTGCCTGTGGTTTTTTGCATGATGTGGTAGAAGATACAGATGCTGGCCTAGATGATTTAGAGCGTGAATTTGGTCCAGATGTCCGGACGATTGTAGACGGTGTGACCAAACTGGGGAAGGTTAAGTACAAATCCCACGAGGAGCAGCTTGCTGAGAACCACCGTAAGATGCTTATGGCTATGTCGGAGGATATTCGGGTTATCTTGGTTAAGCTGGCGGACCGCCTTCACAATATGCGGACGCTCAAGCACTTACGTAAGGATAAGCAGGAGCGGATTTCGCGCGAAACAATGGAGATTTATGCGCCCTTGGCTCATCGCCTAGGGATTTCCAGCGTCAAGTGGGAGTTAGAGGACTTGTCTTTCCGTTATCTTAATGAAGTCGAGTTTTATAAGATTTCTCACATGATGAAGGAAACGTCGTGAGAGAGAAGCCTTGGTCGAAGAAGTCGTGAGTAAGATTGAGACCTATGCAGGTGAACGACATTTGCATGGGAAGATATATGGGCGACCTAAGCACATCTACTCGATCTACCGTAAGATGCAGGACAAGAAAAAGCGATTTGATGAAATCTATGACTTGATTGCTATTCGATGCATTTTGGAAACACCAAGCGATGTCTATGCAATGCTTGGCTATATCCATGAGCTATGGAAACCAATGCCGGGTCGTTTTAAGGATTATATCGCCAACCGCAAGGCCAACGGTTACCAATCCATCCATACAACGGTTTATGGGCCTAAGGGACCGATTGAGTTTCAGATTCGGACTAAGGAAATGCACGAAGTCGCTGAATACGGGGTTGCAGCTCACTGGGCCTACAAGAAGGGCATTAAGGGCAAGGTTGATAGCAAAGAATCTGCAATCGGAATGAACTGGATCCAAGAATTGATGGAATTGCAAGCTGAGTCTGGTGATGCCAAAGAATTTGTGGATTCGGTCAAAGAAAACTATCTGGCTGAAGAAATCTATGTCTTTACGCCTGATGGCTCTGTACGTGCTCTACCTAAGGATTCAGGGCCGATTGATTTTGCCTATGAGATTCATACCAAGGTTGGGGAGAGGGCGACAGGTGCTAAGGTCAATGGACGCATGGTTCCATTGACGACCAAGCTTAAGACTGGTGACCAGGTTGAGATTATCACCAGTGCCAACTCTTTTGGTCCCAGTCGAGACTGGATTGGTCTGGTTAAGACTAGTAAGGCTCGCAATAAAATTCGTCAATTCTTTAAAAACCAAGACAAGGAATTATCCATCTCTAAAGGTCGAGAACTTCTGCAGGCTCAATTCCAGGAAAATGGCTATGTAGCCAATAAGTACATGGACAAGAAGCACATGGAAGAGGTCCTACAAAAGACCAGCTATAAGACAGAAGAAGCTCTGTTTGCGGCTATTGGTTTTGGTGAGATAGGAGCCATTTCGATTTTCAATCGTCTGACGGAAAAAGAGCGCCGTGAAGAGGAGCGGGCCAAGGCCAGAGCTGAGGCTGAGGAATTAGTCAAAGGTGGCGAGGTAAAGGTTGAAAACAAAGAAACCCTTAAGGTTAGACATGAGGGTGGTGTGGTCATTCAGGGGGCATCTGGTCTACTGATTCGGATTGCCAAATGTTGTAACCCTGTTCCGGGTGACCATATTGTTGGTTACATTACCAAGGGCCGTGGTGTGGCTATCCATCGCTTGGACTGTATGAACCTTAAGGCTCAGGAAAACTATGAGCAACGCCTGATTGATGTCGAGTGGGAAGAAAATAATACGACCAAAGAATACACGGCCCACATTGATATCTATGGATTGAACCGGACTGGCCTTCTCAACGATGTGCTACAGGTCTTATCGAATACAACTAAAAATATCTCTACTGTTAATGCCCAGCCGACCAAGGATATGAAATTTGCCAATATTCACGTTTCTTTTGGTATTGCTAATCTGTCTATGCTGACGACAGTGGTGGATAAGATTAAGAGCGTGCCGGAGGTCTACTCAGTTAAGCGGACTAATGGATAAGTATGCGGACTGAAGTTGCTGTGTAGGATAGAGGATATCCAGATGGAAAGGGGATAGAAGCAGAGAAATGAAAATTGTCATTCAACGTGTAAAACAAGCTCAGGTGTCGATTGAAAACCAAATACACAACAAAATTTCGTCTGGCTTGCTTCTCTTGGTAGGAGTCGGGCCTGATGATGGTCCAGATGACTTGGATTATGCTGTTCGTAAAATCGTTCATATGCGGATTTTTTCGGACCAAGAGGGTAAGATGAATCTGTCTGTTAAAGACATTGAAGGGGAGATTCTTTCTATTTCTCAGTTCACCCTGCATGCGGATACTAAGAAGGGAAATCGGCCGGCTTTCGTCAAGGCGGCACCACCCGAATTAGCCAGTCGTCTCTATGACGAATTTAATCAGCTACTGGCGCAAGAAGTACCAACCAAAATGGGTATTTTTGGCGCAGACATGCAGGTAGAGCTAATCAATGATGGCCCAGTGACCATTATCTTGGACACGAAGAATCGCTGAGAATTAATATGAAAAGGAGTTTGAACACTAGTGTACAAACTCCTAATTTTTTTTTTGCGTCTGTCGCAATGGATGTATAATTTCCTACAACATTTCTAAAAACCATCAATCATTTCTTGAGGAATGATTTCTTTGATGGTCGTCACTAGCTGATTGATAAGCTTTTTCGCTTCAGTGGGCTCTTTGTAGAGTTTTTGAAAATAAGTCTGTATATTTTCTTCAAAATGCTGAGGTAATAGCGGGCAGTTGATTTTTGCATACTCCAGCATTCTCTTTTCTCCAGGATGCGTCTGTTCGTTTAGGGCGAAGAGTAAGTCAAAATAGGAAGCAAAAAATTCACTGCTACGGTGATTGATGCTGAGCAGGTCCTGACGCTTGAGTGCTTTTTCTATTTGTTTGGAGAAAGCTGGCATGGCTTGATCGAGTAAGAGGAGCTGCTTCTTAATAATATTCTTTTTCAGTTCAGCTGGATAAGGCCGTCTGTACTTGTTTTGAAGCGCCTCATAGCGACCATTTCGGTCGTAGATGATTTTACTGTGGAGCAGATTGTGCCACATACAGGTGGTATAGGCGTTCTGAGCTTGATGGTCTAGGACGACAGTTTGCAGGTCTTTATCAAAATCATCCAGTGTACGGTAAATAAGCTCAATTTCGATGTTATTCTTCAGCACACAGTCATCTTCTAGTTCCCAAAACTGATTGCCGATTTCCATGTAGGAACAGTACTTGCTGAGGATATTGCGTCGAGTCATGGGAGCAATGGAATCTGTCAAGTAGACATAAACATCATAGTCTGAGTCTTTGTCAAAATGCTGTCCAGCACGAGAGCCACCGAGAACGATAGCTTCCACTTGATCTAGCTGGGCAAATTCTTTAAAAAGTTCTTGTGGCATAATTTTTCCTCACTGATTTTTGACATCATTTTAGCAAAATGTAAGTGGATTGGCAAGAAAATGGAAGCAGTAAAAATCTTGGGTTTTATACCTTTAAAATCTCTTTTTTCTTTAGAAACATTTTAGAATTACTTAATAAATAATTGAAGTTTGCTTTATATAATGATGGTAAAGAAATGAGAGAAAGGAGTTTCTAATGATGGTAAATCTTATTCAACAAATGACGAATGCTCTGATTCAAATTGCTTTGTTTATGTTGCTTCCTTTTATTTGGTGGTTTGTGACGGCAAGAAGGAAAAGTTCATTTCTAGATTGGATAGGCTTTAAACCGCTAAAAGATACTGGCAACCATAAGATGTGGCTCTGGATATTTCTTGGTTTACTAAGCTTCACTATCTTTTCGTATTTAGTACTGTATACTACCGTAAAAGATCTTAAAACGGCAACTTCAAGCTTTGCTGGCCTCGGTTTCCAAGCATTGCCAGCTGTTCTGATTTATAGTCTTTTTCAAACTTCCCTGCCAGAAGAACTACTTTTCAGAGGTTTTCTTTTAAAAAGATTCTCTGTCTGCTTGCCTTTTGGAGTAGCCAATACCATACAAGCTGCTCTTTTTGGGCTCCTTCATGGTCTTATGTTTATAACAGAGGTTTCTTGGTTGCAAACCCTAGTCATCATTTTGTGTACTGGTGGCATTGCAGCTTATCTAGGTTTTGTCAATGAAAAGAAATCTGGCGGTTCTATTTAGCCAGCTGGATCATGCATGCTTTAGCCAATGTGATTACAGGTATGCTATCAGCTTTCCTGTTAATTTAATTGGCTAAGAATTTCACAACAAATCAAAAGTTCCGATTCATTTCATGAATCGGAACTTCATTATTTTAAGAAAAGCGAGTGCAGTCTTTTGAGGGAAAAGTCAATTAAGTATAGTTGTTTCTAGTTATTTATAGGACGGTCGACCTTCATTTGATCAAAAACATAAAGGAAGAAGTCCTTCGAAACTTCGAAATGTCCGTATCTTAGCTGGGAGGCGTATTGACGCCACTGAGGATGCTGGCGGACTTGCTCAATGGTGCAGTCTTTGACCGGCTGGTAGTAGCTGACATCTCGCCGAAATGGGAAGAAATCTTCGAACATCTCTACTTGGTAGGCAGTATCATCTAGGATTTTACCAACTGCTGTAAAGGCCTGCAGCTTTTCTTGATCATTCATCTGATATTTAGGACTGTAGTAGAGAAGGTAGTCTCCTTTTTTCATTCGGTTTAGTGGTGCTTTCTTTCCATGGCAGACTTGACAAAAACCACCTTCCACACCTCTTAGTACATGTTCTTTTGATACGACGCCAATCCAGAATCTAGTCATTTTCGGCCTCCAGTTTGATTAAGAGCTGATTCAATATTTCTGTTTTATCTTCTAATTTTCCAAAGAATGCCTGATCAATACCTTCAACTAGAGGAAGGGCTTGATTGACTTTTTGTAGCCCCTGTTCTGTCAGGAGTATGATGTTGGCACGACTGTCCTTGGGATGGACTTCCCGCATGATTAAGTCTTTTTTAACCAAGAGGCGGATGATTTGGGATACGGTCATGACATCCATGTCAGAAAAGCAGGCGATATCGGTTTGACTCACCCATTCTTGCTGACGCAGGAGCGCTGCAAGAGTAGTCAAAAGGACAAACTGAGGATGGGTCAGATCAATTGTTTTCAGTTGGCTTTTAATCAGCCCATGCCACTTTTGATAGGCGCGGATAAAGAGTAGCCCGGTCGACTGTTGGGAATCATTTTTATAAATTGAATTAAAATCAAGTTGCTTCATTTTTATACCACTTCCAAAATAGTAAGTATACTTATTATATATCTTTTCTATTTTCTTGTCAAAAAAAGCCCTTTGAATTTCAAAGAACTTTTAAATCTTTTCTACATAAATCTGTTGGGCAATAGGTTGGGCTAGTTGGATTTCTTGCCCATCCACTTCAAGAGAATAGAGGTGGCTAAAGTCATCGTAGCCTAGAAAACGAATAGTTTTGCCAACTTGAAGGCCATTTCTTTCCAGGTAGGTCAAGAGGTCGAAGTTATCATGGACACGGGCCAGTATATAATCGCCTTTTTCTTTGGCCTCTTCTAAAGTAAGTTTATGTTTTTCAACTAGGAGTTCTCCCTTAGCTGGAATGGTTCCTCCATGGGGGCAAGCTTTGGGATAATCCAGCAACTGATCTAGTCTTTCAACAAAGTGGTCAGAAACAGTATGTTCTAAAACCTCAGCCTCCTCATGGATTTCCTCTGTGGTATAGCCCAGATGGTGGACTAGAAAAACTTCAATTAGCCGGTGTTTACGATAGAGGTCTGAAACTAATTTTAGCCCCAAATCGGTTAAGAGGTAACCGGCTTTTTTGTCCTTGATGAGTAGTTCTTCTGCTAGTAGCTTTTTCATCATCTCTGTTACAGCTGGGGGAGAGACTTGCATGAGCTGGGCGATTTCTTTATTAGTGATTTTATTATGTCTGGTTCCAAGTTCATAGAGACATTTCAGATAATCTTCTTTATTAGGTGTCATGTTATACCTCGAATTTTCTTATTATTAGTATAGCAAAAATAGGCCAAGAATACAGTCAAGTGGTTCTTAGGCAGAAAAAGGATTAACTTTAGAAAAAATTCTGCTATCCTATAGAAAGGCAGTCTTCTAGTTTGACGGAAGAAATAAAAAATGCATATAATAGATAAAAAAGACGGGAAGGAACTTGCCAGTGGCAAATAAAGTAGAGAATCAAAAAAAGTGGCTGGAAGAGCTGGGCTGGTCACATGAGGCAGTGGAAGAGATCTGCCGAAATATTGGGAAAGCAAATGTTCAAGTTCCTTGGCAAGAAGCTAAACTTTTTGGTAGTGAGCTTTTTAAAGAGTTGTGGAAGTTGGATAGTCGCCATGCTTCTCCTCTCCAAGCTCAGAAATTACTGGGGATTGCCCTAGCCTGTGTGGAAATGCCCAAGGAGTTAGAAGGGGAGTCGGATGAAGTAGTTTCGCTTCTAGAGAAGTTCAGTCCGGATTTGGCACCTCATGATAGTTTTTGGGGAACTTTTGCTAAAACGGTACAGACTGCCTTTCCAGCTGACGATTTCAGTCAAACAGATGGAAATAAGGAATTAAAAAGCCAGGTCCATCAATTTCGCTATCTGATTTCCTGCCAACAAGCCCAGTGGGTGCGAGAGCATTATAGAGCAGAGGGAATGACAGATGCAGAAGCCTTGGCCAGCTATTTTAAGTCTCGGCCAAGTATGCCTTATAGCTTCAATGAGTCCTCTCGTTTGCATAATAAAGCTTATATAGATAAGCTTTCGGGCCGAGTATTTTACCCAGATGGTCAAAAAAGCCAAGTTAATCTCAAAATTTTACTTGATTTCCATACAGAATTCATTTTAGATCAGCAAGGTCGCTTCCTCAATATTCTAGACCCAGAAGGGACTAGCCAAAATGGACTTGTTAATGGTGCTAGCTTTAACTATGGCGACCGCAATCGTCCAGGGAATCGAGCTTCCCATACTCGCTATGATGTTAAAACACCAGCCGTTTGGGACCCTCTTTTTCGCAGAAGAGCGATGGCTAATGGAGGCAAAAGATTTAAGGCACCACAAAATAATCGAGGATCAATGGGGTATCTCTCAGCTAAAAGTGTCTATGTTCCAGGGAAAAAGAGTATTCAAAAGGAAGTCAAAAAGGAACTTGTCCGTTTTAAAAAGCTCTTAAATCGGCCAGCCTTCTTTGTCCGTTTCTGGGCTTGGCTACGCCAGTTTTGGAAAAATATTTTTAAGTCATAAGGACCAAACGCTAGAAAAGTTAATGGGGGTATAAAGAAGAGCTATTTTCAAAAGAAAATTCTTTGGTCAATCACTAAGGATAAGGCATCTTAAATTGACTTGTCTGGAAAGAGGCAATCCTTCTCAATTGTCCCTCTTAAAAGAAGCATACCAAAGCTTGGTAGTCTTCCTTACTTGCGAAACTTTCTATTTTTGTTTATAGTAGTTTTATAAGCTTTCTTGGAGGCGTTTGCATGAACAAAAAACTTTTGAGCTTGAAACTATTGGGAAGCCCCAGTGTTTTTCTTGATCAGGAGGAAGTATTCTTCCCTTTTGCTAAAATAAATGCCTTGATTTACTATCTTCATATCAATGGAGCGGTTAATCGAGAAGAAATTGCAGGAATCCTCTGGGAAAATAAGGACAATCAGTCTGCTAAAAAAAATCTACGTAATACCATCTACCAGGCCAATAAACTCTTAGGTGGGGATTGGATTATTGCGCCCAACAGGACAGTTTTGTCTCTTAATCCAAACTTCAAAATTGAAAGTGATGTGGAGACTTTTATAGCTAAACCAGCAGAGCATTTGTCTCTCTATCAAGGAGATTTTTTGCAGGGGTTCTATCTTAAGGATAGCGAAGCTTTTGATTACTGGGTTTCCAAAATGCGGACCCAGTATGAGCAACTTTATGTCCAAGCTTGCTACCATCAGCTTGAAAAAGAAAAGGATCAGCTAAATCTAGAAGAAGCCGAGCAAAATCTGCGTCGTTTGATTAGCTTGGACGAGTTTGATGAAAAGAATTATCATTTGCTCATGAAGTTCTACCGGGATAATGATCGACCAGGGAAGGTTATTGAGACTTACTATAAACTAGTGAATCTCTTGGACAAAGAACTGGGAATTAGTCCCAATGAGTCTATTCAACAACTTTATCATGAAGTTCTTGCTAAAGATCGGAGTGAAAGAAAAACCAAGCAATTTCTTCGGAATACGGACCATTTCTTTGGTCGAGTGAGTGAAATTCAGCGCTTAGAGTCTTATTTTTCTAAGATTTTAGGAGAACAGGAGGCGCGTGCTCTAGTCCTAGTGGGTGGCACAGGCATAGGGAAACGCACTGTGACTCGTCAGGTGCTAGCCAATCAGACCAAGTACTTTCAAATTGTTATGGCCGAGTGTTTTAAGGAAGAAATGGAGTCTGAGCTTCAGCCTTGGCGTGGTCTACTGGATGGTTTGGGTGATTTGGTCATTCAGCACAAGATTCTTACAATTAGTCAGTGGCAAGTCATTTTGGAAAGCTATTTTCCAATCTTAACAGGAGGGGTCTCTGGCGCTGAGTTAGATGCAGACAAATTAGCCCAGTTTGTAGTCGATATTCTGCAGAAAATTTCCAAGAAGAAAGCTCTGGTAATTTTAATTGAGGATTGTCACTGGATGGATGCAGCTAGTACTGCAGTCTTGGAACAGGTCATGAACCATATGTATGATTACCCAGTGGCCTTTGTGTTGACCAAACACCTCAGCACTCCTTCTTATTTGGAACATTTTTCAGTCATTTGCTGGTTCGTGATAAGATTGATTTTATTGAGCTACAGCCCCTCAATTTTCAAGATAGTGTAGCTTATCTACAAGCTCAAAAGGGCATAGAAGCTCTTTCTGAGGAAAAAGTCAAAGACATTTATCGAGTTAGCCAGGGGATTCCATTCTTCCTGTCAGAATATGCTGAGCAACTCTTGAGAGGAGAAAAGTTTCAGCCATTGACGCCGGCTATTAAGGCTAAGCTGTCTTTAAAATTGGATCATCTTAGCAGTGGGGAAGAGGAACTACTGGACTATCTAGCTTGTTTCAGAGAACCTGCATCGCTTTCCTTTTTGACCAAGTTACTTGCTTTACCTGTGGAAGACTTGGTTGAAATTATTGAGGCTTTGAGACAAAAGCGACTCTTAATTGAGGTGGAAGAAGAGGACAGACTGGTAGTGAATTTTAGTCAGGAACTCCTGCAAATATATGCTTATGAGCGTCTGTCAATAGCCAAGCGCCGGATGTTGCATCATCAGATTGCCCAGAGCATGGAAGAATGCTTGGGAGACCCCCTTTATCATTCCCAGTTGCTCAATGAAATTGCCTATCATTATAAGATGTCTAAGCAACCGATCAAGTCTTTGGAATACGAGTTGCATTATTTGGAAGCTACTTTACAGTTTCATCATGAACTCTTTCCAATTTACTCACGGGAGTTTGGTTTTATTGAAAAGACAGAGGATAACAACCAGACTGCTGTTCTGGAGCAATTTGATCGAATTCGTCAGGAAATAAAGGACTTAGAAAGCAAACATCAAAATCATAAGGATTTTCAATTGCTGGTACTTCGTTTCCTCTATCTGGAAGGGCGCTATGCTATTCGGACAGGAAATTACCAGCAGGGGATGGACAATATCCAGCAGGTGATTGCTTCGGCCAAGGAACTGCAGCAAATGGAGTTCCTTCTGGAAGGTTATCGGCAGATGATCTATTACTGTATTCAGACGGAGAATATTCCTGAGATGCGCTATTATACGGAGCGTGCTCTGGATGCTTCAGTCCAGGCCAATAACCACGAAGCCATTGCCGTCAATCTTCGTCTGAAGGGGCTATATCATCTCATGATCGGAGATGAAGAACAGTCGCTTCACCATCTCTATCAGTCTATTGATTGTTTTAGCCTAACAGACTCGCTTCGCTCCAAATATTCGATTCAGATTGCAGCGGCTTTAGATTATCTGGCAGAGATTGAGCAGATTCGTGGGAATTTTACAACAGCCTTGGCCCACCAGAAAGAAGCAATTGATCTAACAGAAAACAAAATAGCAGAGCCATCAATATTTGCCTTCTATATTGGATTAGGCATGACCTATTATCAGCTGAAAGATTATGAGCAGGCAGAGGCGATCCTTTTGAAAGCTAAAAAAGCTATGGAATCTCTTAGTTTTCCTTGGAAGGAGACTCAGTTGGAAGTCTATCTAGGCTTGATTAGCTGTGAAAAAGGAGACTATCAGCCAGTCTTGGACTTGCTGAGAAAGAAAGAAGAATTGATTAGCCGATATGGCAACCCTCGAGACAAGGGCTTAATTTACTACCTGATGGCAGTGATTAAGTATCAACTTCTGGTAGGGGATTTGAAAGAAAGTAGTTTTGAAGAGCTACTGACTCGGGATTTTGATTATTACTATGATACGGCTAAAAGCCATCTTAATTTTTATCGGGACCGCCATCAGTTAAAAGAACTGGAAAGCTTGCGCTTGAGACTGTCTCGATAATCAAATATAAAATAAAAGAGGATGAAAATGAATTTCATCCTCTCTTTTTATTCTGATAAAAAGATTAATCATGTATTTGAGCCCAGACCTGAGTTAGATAAAAAATAAAGCTGGCAGCTAGGTTGGCTGTATGGTTGTCAATATCGTGGGGTGGAGAAACCTCTACCACGTCAAAACCAATTAGTTTTCCTGAAGCAGCGATATGCTGGAAGACCAGAACGGCTAAATTTGGATCTACGCCCAGCGACTGAATAGCACTGACACCAGGAGCGGCACCAGCAGCAAAGCAGTCAATGTCAATGGTCAAATAGACTTGTTCCTTGTCTGCAAGAAAGGCATCAACAACCTTACAGACTTCCTTGTGGCCCATTTGGTAGATATCTAGTCCGGTTAGGAACTGGATGGCTTTAGACTTGGCTACAAAATCAAAGAGAAAGAGGTTATTATTGTGTTCTTGGATACCTAAAATGAGATAATTAAAGACTTGTTTTTGAGCCAAAGTTTCGTCAAACATCTGGCGAAAACCAGTACCGGAATTGGGACCAGTCTGGTCATAGGGACGAAGATCAAAATGGGCATCCATATTGATGACGGCTAATTCTTGCTCGGGTTTTAGTGAAGACTTGAGTCCGAGATAGTTTCCGTAGGCTGTTTCGTGTCCGCCTCCCAGTACGATGGGACGAAGATTGAGCTCCCGCAGGCGCTTGACAGCTTTTGCTAGACTGCTTTGGAGTTGTTCAAGAGACCGATTGGGACCATCGATATCACCGACATCAAAGACACGGACGTTTCGACCTAGATGCCAAGGCAGTTTGGCCAACTGAGTACGGATAGATTGTGGTCCTTCAACTGCTCCAACCCGACCGTGGTTGATGTAGACTCCTTTATCGCTCTTGAAACCAATTAAGGCAAAGTTGACTCCCTCAAAAGGTTTTAAGTTTGGGTCATTTAAATTCAAGAATTCGATAACCATACCCCATTTTGCAGCGTATAAATTATCCTCGACCCCACGTTGATAATAGCTGTTATCTAACTGATAATAATCTTCTAACATAATCTTTTCCTTTTCCATAACGATATTGCGATTTTATTATAAGAGTTTCCACCAAGGCTGTCAATGACTTTCTGCGGGGAAAGGAGCTTAGTGGAGAGGGAATTGTTTACAAGAAAGCCACTATAATGGCGAGAAGTAATGCAGTCCATGTAGCGTAGCGTATCTTAGCGTTAGACCGGTAGCCCTCTCTAACCTTTGGCCTTTTCGAAAAGAGATAAGCAATATAAGCTGCAATTGAAAGAAAATAAGCATATGGTGTCCATCCAGAGCTAAGGATTCGGCCATTTTCAACCGTTGGTACAAGCAGAATTAAAGCTGTAAGCATGCACCAAACAGGTAAAAGAGTGCTCTCTTTGCTATTGCAAATATGGAGCATCAGTTGTGCTAAAAAGCCGACGGAATAAAGGATAAAAACAACGATACATATATAAAAAAACACAATGAGAAAGCTATCGTCCTGTTTAACAATAGGCTTGCCTATTAGGAGATTTAAAAAAGTAAATAAAATATTTTTTAACATATGCCAAATGAGGTAGGCCATTGCTGGTAAAATGATTAAGACAAGTGGATGTAGAATTGCAAAATAGTCTACTTTAGAGGCTTTTTCATTGTTACTTTTCTCCTTAATCAAACTCTTTCTGGCTTCTAAGATTTTCCCTTGAGATTTTCATTTTATCTGGCCTTGCTTAATGGCACTAGCGACTTTATTATAAGAGTTTCTACTAAGGCTGTCAATGACTTTTGGCTGAAAAAAGCCCAGCTGAACAAGCACGGGCTTCTTTTATTCGCTTTTCTGACTCAAAGAAGATTCAAATTTGACAAGGTAAGCCACTGCTGATAGAACCGAAGTTCATCAAAAGAGCTTAAGACCTTCAAAAGTTAATTTCAAAGAGTATCAGATTTAGAATTGAATGCTTAGATCCACAGCTTTTTCGACTGCTGCTAGGAATTCATCGCTTTCAATCAGCTCAGAGGCCTTGTTGAGCTCTTCATAGATTTCGATGTCCTTATCAAATTCGATAAAGCGGACATGTTGACGGAAGAGGTCGTAGGCTGGTTTGGTTCCTTTACCCAGTTCATGGTTTTCTGGTTTTAGATCTAGAGCTTGGCAGGCGGCCATGATTTCTGTTGCCACGATGCGGCGGGAATTCTTGAGAATCTCAGCTGCCTTGCGTGCTGCGGTTGTTCCCATGCTGACAAAGTCTTCTTGGTTTTCACAAGATGGGATAGAGTCTACGCTGGCTGGATGAGCCAGAACCTTGTTTTCAGATGCAAGCGAAGCACAAGCATATTGGGTAATCATAAAGCCAGAGTTGAGTCCTGGGTGTTTGACCAAGAAGGATGGTAGCTTGCTCAGTTGGCTGTTAACTAGACGTTCTACACGGCGCTCGGATACATTTCCGATTTCAGAAATAGCGATACCGAGGAAGTCGAATGGCTGAGCCATTGGTTCACCGTGGAAGTTACCGCCTGAGATAACATGGCCTTCTTTGGTGATGATAGGGTTGTCTGTAACGGAGTTGATTTCAATCTCAACTTTGGTTTTGACATAAGCGATAGAGTCCTTGCTAGCGCCATGAATCTGCGGGATACAACGCAGTGTGTATGGGTCTTGGACCCGTTGTTGAGTAGCTACGGTCGTATTGCCACTGCCCTCTAGAAGGTTGCGGATATTCCGGGCTGTAGCTAGCTGACCGCTCTGAGGTCGAATGGTATGTAAGTCTTCTTCAAATGGGCTAGTAATACCATTGTGGACTTCCATAGAAAGAGCGCCGGCGACATCTGATAATTTAAGCAATTGGATGGCATCATAGGTAGCCAGAGCTCCGATACCTGTTAGGACAGTCGTACCGTTAATCAGCGCCAACCCTTCCTTGGCAGCTAGAGCAATTTTTTCAATCCCAGCCTTGTCCAAAGCTTCTTGGCCAGAGAGCAATTGGCCTTGATAGTATGCGTGGCCCAGTCCTAGCATAGGAAGAACCATGTGAGCCAATGGAGCTAAGTCACCAGAAGCGCCCAAAGAGCCTTTCTGGAATGAATGGAACGACGCCTTTATTGAGCAGTTCCAGAAGCTTTTCGACAGTGGACAGACGAATACCAGAGTAGCCTTTTACCAGAGAATTAATCCGGATTAACATGATAGCACGGACTGCATCTTCTGGTAGGGGATCACCAAAGCCTGAAGCGTGGGTACGGATCAGATTTTCCTGTAGTTGAGTCGTATCTTCTGGTGAGATACTAACGTTGCAGAGAGATCCAAATCCAGTTGTAACACCATAGACCACCCGTTTTTCCCGGACGATGTCGTCCACGATTTTACGGGAAGCTTCTACAGCTTTCTTAGCTTCTTGGTCGATTTCGCAGGTAGCTCCATGACGGGCTACTGCGATCACATCTTCTAAAGTAAGGTGTTCGCCATCCAAATTGATTACATGTGTCATACGATTTATTCTCCTTTTATTCAAGAACTTTATTTTTACAAATCAGTACAATATAGATATAGTATACTGCACTTGCGATAAGGACACCGATGAGGCCGTAGACATAGTTCATTGGGTTTTCACCCCAAATCATGACAAGGCTGACTAGAACCGCCAAAATTGGAATTACTGGACCAAATGGAACTCGGAAGACTACTTTCTTGTCTGGATATTTCTTTCTTAATACTAGTACAGCTAGAGCAGTCGGGATGTATTGGAAGAAACGGAAAACTACGCTGAGAGCTGCTAGTACTTCAAATGTTCCTGTAAAGAGCAATGCGATAGCTAAAACTCCTGAGATGATGATAGCAAAGATAGGTGCGTTTTTAGAATTGGTTTCAGCAATTTTTTTAGGCAACATACCTTCATTGGCAATAGCTGCTCCAAAACGCGGTACCATGATAGATTCACCAATGTTGAGTCCGGCAATAGAAATAAGGGCTCCAATAGAAACGATCCATGCCCCAGCAGGGCCAATCATTTCAACAAAAGCGTCTTGCACAGAAGCATCTGTTTGTAGGATACGGCTACCTAGCATAGCAATGGTTCCTGCAATAATGAGCATATAGAGAACAGAAACAATACTGATAGATCCTAGAATGGCACGAGGGACATTCTTTTCTGGATCGCGCATTTCACCAGCAACGATAGACATAGTTTCAAAGCCGATAAAACCATAGAAGATATAAATAGCTGTACTTGAGATAGCCTTCATGATATCTGCGCCAGGTTCTAGCTGAAGGAAGGGAGTAAAGTTTCCTTTGTCGATTCCACCTTTGATAAAGAAGATAGCACATGCTGCAAATGCAATGATTGGAATCAACTTAGCTACGGTTGCAGCCAGTGTGAAAAACTTAGAGGTCTTTAAACCAGCAATATTCATCAAGCTGAGCAAGACAATTAAAGTGATACTAAGGACTAGTTCATAAGGGGTAAAGCTGGGAAGGTAATGACAAAGAGTCTTGCAAATCCTGCAGCCATAGCGGACCAAGCGATGATGGTAACCGCCCAACCCAGAAAGCCTACGTTAAATCCGACAAAGTTACCAAATGCTTCCTTGGCATATTGGAAGGCTCCACCATTTTTATTGAAATAACCTGCAGTTTCTGCCAAGCAGACTGCTAGCAGAATAACAAGGAGAGCAGTCCCTAACATGACAGCTAGAGAAGCAGGTCCAAGTCCTTTATAAATTTTTGCGGTAGAAGGAAGATACCAGAGCCGATAACGGCATTAATACCATAAAGAGTTGCACCGGCAAAGCTGAATTTCGCTTTTTCCTGCTCTTGTGTGTTGAGTTTGTTTGCATCCATAATAATGTTTCTCCTTTAGAGATATGAGGATCCCTTCCAAGTAAAGATAGAGTGGTGGCAAACCAATCTTGGAGCATCACTGTATCTTTACTTAGTGGGGATGTGGTTTAAACCAGCCCAAATGGCAAGAGGAGAGCCTTTAGATTGGTTACATGAAAACATTATATGCAACTCAGTTTCCTGAGTCTCTTTTTCCACTATCAGAAAATTTCCTTCCTCTATATCAAGTGGTGGAAAGTTATCTCCAATCACTGTTAGATTTGTCAAAGCATAGATAAATTGAATCTCTTCGTCTCGTATGAGAACTTGCTTATTGGAGACGGCAATCATCTGTCCCTGATAGTGGTTGCTGTAGATTAAGTTAAAGTCGGTACAAGTCCCGCGACTTGTGATAGAATCACTCCCTTCGAAGAAATAGGGGGTAAAGGGAGCTAGAACTGTTTCCTCTTGCCTACTAGCATTGAGCAGGCGCAGAGGATGATCTAGGCTCATAAGAATGCGGTGAAAGCCACTCAAGTCAGAAAATTCACTTTCAGCTGCTTCCACTGTTGCTGTTGAGAGTCGATAGTCAAATTCCCGCCGGCCGTAGTGGCCAGTTGGCGGGGAAAGATAAAGTTGTTTTGTCTTTCCTCCCGACCAATTGGAAACTTGAAAATCGCTTGATTTTAGAAGGGTTACATTTGTCATTTTTGGTATTTATTAGAACAAACCGCTGATATTACCGTCTTTGTCAACATCAATCTTTTCGCTGGCTGGCACTTTAGGCAATCCTGGCATGGTCATGATCGCACCAGTTAGAGCAACGATAAAGCCTGCACCAGCAGAAACTTTGAGCTGGCTGATAGTCACGACAAAGTCTTTAGGTGCGCCCAGTTTCTTAGCATCGTCTGAGAAGGAGTACTGAGTCTTGGCCATACAGATAGGATAGTTGGAGAAGCCCAGCTCTTCTAATTCTTTCAGTTCACGTTTAGCGGCAGGAGTCAGGCGAACGCCCTTGCCTCCATAAACCTTGGTAACGATCTTGTTCAGTTTGGTTTCAATGGAGTCCTCTTCATTATATACAAATTGGAAGTGATTGTCTCCTTCGGCCAGTTCAACGACTTTTTCAGCCAACTCTTTACCGCCGGCTCCGCCATTCGCCCAGACGTCGGAAATCACTACGTCAACTCCCCGTTTTTGGCAGGCATCATAAACTGCTTGCAATTCTGCTTCGGTATCCAGCGGGAATTTATTGATAGCAACGACTGCTGGCAGGCCATAAACATCTTGAATGTTTTCCAGATGTTTTTCTAAGTTTGGTAGACCATCTACAACGGATTGGACATTTTCTTCAGCCAAATCACTCTTAGCCACACCACCGTGCATCTTGAGAGCGCGGATGGTAGCGACCAGAACTACAGCCGATGGACGAAGACCAGATGTACGACATTTGATATCAATGAATTTTTCAGCACCCAGGTCAGCACCGAAACCAGCTTCTGTAACTGCATAGTCAGCATATTTGAGAGCCAGCTTGGTAGCTAGGACACTGTTACAGCCGTGAGCAATGTTGGCGAAAGGTCCGCCGTGAATCAAGGCTGGTGTGTGTTCCAGAGTTTGAACCAAGTTTGGATGGATAGCGTCTTTGAGCACAGCAGCCATAGCGCCACCAGCTTTCAGATCCTTGGCAGTTATTGGCTTACCTTCAAAGCTGTAGCCAATGATGATTTTTCCAAACGGTTCTTGAGGTCAGTGATATTTTCTGACAGACAGAGAATAGCCATAACCTCAGAAGCAACTGTGATGTCAAATCCATCCTCACGCGGAACGCCATTGACCTTGCCCTGCAAGCCGTCCACGATGTGGCGCAGTTGCCGGTCATTCATATCCACTGCCCGTTTCCAAGTGATGCGGCGAGAGTCGATGCCTAAGGCATTGCCATGGTGGATGTGGTTGTCAATGAGGGCCGCCAGCAGGTTGTTGGCAACACCGATGGCATGAAAGTCACCAGTGAAGTGGAGGTTGATATCCTCCATAGGTACAACCTGAGCGTGACCACCACCAGCAGCTCCGCCTTTGATACCAAAGACAGGTCCGAGTGAAGGTTCCCGCAGAGCGATAACGGCTTTTTTACCGATAGCAGCCAAAGCATCGACCAATCCGACAGAAGTAGTGGTCTTGCCTTCTCCGGCTGGTGTCGGAGAAATAGCTGTCACGAGAATCAGTTTACCGTCTGGCTTGTCTTTTAAAGCTTCTAGTTGGCCAGCACTGATTTTTGCCTTGTAATTTCCATAAAGAGACAAGGCGTCTTCAGCAATTTCTAGCTTTTCTGCCACCTCTTTGATGGGCTTCATTTGAACCGAATTCGCAATTTCAATATCTGATAAAACCATATTGTTACCTCTTGAGAAGAGGAAGTCCATTCACAGGAAAGAGCAGACTTCTCTTCCGTTTATCTATTAGACAACTTTCAAAATTTCTTGATAAATTTCATCTGCTAGAGAGCAGCCTTTTTGTAGGAGCTCTTCACCCTTGCTGCGGTAGTCTGCGACAAATGCTTCATCCTTGACACCTGAGAGGTTGATGAGGACATTGAGCCAAGCACCTTGCAAACCAGCCTTAAGGTTGAGAGCTGCGACTCCCAGGTCGCTGGCAGCATTGGTATTGGATTTGCCGACGGCCTTTTGAGTTGTTTGCAGGGCAGTCAAGATGTCTTCCATCATGCCATAAGGTGACTTGGTCGCTTCCTTGAGGGCTTGTTGCATAGCTTCCCGACGGGCAGCCTTATCTTCCTCTGTTTCCTTAGGCATATCAAAGACGGCGGAGACTAGATTGAAGGCTTCAGTGTCCTTGTCAATAGCTGCGAGCAGACTTTCTTGCAGGCGGGCGCTTTCTGCGTGCACTTGAGCAATTTCTGCTTCAAATTCTGCGTATTTTTCTTGCCAAGGGTTAATTCGCAAACCATCTTAGTCAGGGAAATACCGTTCGCTGCGGAAAGAGCAGCGGCAGAGCCACCTCCTGGTGCAGGAGCATCTGAGCCTAGGACATGGGCAAATTCTGTCAAACTTAAATCTACTAATTTCATAGGTTTCTGTCCTCCTAGCCCAGCAAATGGTTTTCCAGAACTTGCTTGCCATAGTCAAAGTCTTCGATTTGCAGATAGTATTCTGCTGCGTCAATCAAAGCCTTGGCTGGTGCCAAACCGATGACTTCTGAGCCGAGGATTCCAACTCCGTAACGCTTAGCTTCAAAGCGAACTGTTTCAAAGACACGATAGAGTGGGAATTTTTCCAGATTGACCATGTTGATAGAAACCTGAGCAATGTTGCGGTCTTCCAGCATAACGCCGATAGCTTTACAGTACTTGTAACCACCGCTTGATCCACGGATGATTTTGGCAATATTGTTGGCAATTTCTAGATTGTCTGTATCCAAGTTGATGTTGTAGGCGATGAGTGGCATTCTAGCACCGACAGCAGTGACACCAGCAGTTGGGTGAATCTTTCTTTCACCGTAGTCAGGCGCCCAGTCAGGTTCCAAGAGTTTTTCAGGCATGCCTTCAAACTGTCCTTTACGAACCTTAGCCAAGTTCTTACGCTCTGGACGAGTCGCTGCATCTTCATAAAGGAAGATAGGAATACCGAGCTCACGGTTGATCCGCTCAGATACGGTCTTCGCAATTTCTACGCATTCCTCACTTGTGATGTCCTTGATCGGTACAAAAGGCAAGACATCTGTTGCGCCCATACGAGGGTGTTCACCTTGGTGCTTAGTCAAGTCAATATTTCAGAAGCGTATTTGACCAAACGGAAGGCAACTTCCTGAATGTTTTGATCGTCACCGACCAGGGTAAAGACGCTGCGGTTGTGGCTGGCATCAGAAGAGTGGTCCAAAAGTGTTACGCCTGGCACGCTCTTAGCTACTTCCACTAGACCGTCAATGACCGCTTGGTTGCGGCCTTCAGAAAAGTTAGGAATACATTCAACAATTTTTGCCATAAGATATTACCTCGTGATATATGTTATTAAAATTACAAAGTGAATAAAGTGGAACTTCCAGCTGAGCTAGATGTGAGATCTAGCTCAGTTCAGAAGTTTGGGGACAAGTTTTTCCTATTCGAACAATTTCTTAACAGATTCTTTGACCAAATCTTCGTCAGTTAAGTACGGAATAGTGATGTGGTCTGTTCCTTCATGGAGACGGTTGTACTCGATAGCTGTTTCGATAGCATGCTCATTGCGAGCCCAGTTACGACGTGCAACTCCGCCGATGGTATCCCAAGCGATAGCAGATTTGATGATTTCATCAATGCGTTCGCTACCGTCCAGTACCAAGCCAAAACCTCCGTTGATCGCTTTACCGATACCAGTTCCACCACCGTTGTGGAGAGCTACTAGACTCATACCACGAGCAGCATTACCAGCGTAACATTGCACGGCCATGTCGCAAGTAACATTAGATCCATCTTTAATATTAGAAGTTTCACGGAATGGTGAGTCGGTACCAGATACGTCATGGTGGTCACGGCCAATCATGACAGGGCCAATCTTGCCTTCGCGGACTAATTCATTGAACTTGAGGGCGATATTGACACGACCCATACAGTCTTGGTAGAGAATCCGAGCCTGAGTTCCAACAACCAGCTGGTTCTTTTCTGCATCGCGGATCCAGTTGTAGTTGTCGCGGTCTTGATAGCGACGGTTAGGGTCGATTACTTCCATAGCTGCATGGTCAGTAGCAACCAGGTCTTCATGCTTACCGCTCAGACATACCCAACGGAAAGGACCATAACCATAGTCAAAGAGCATAGTCCCATGATATCTTCTACATAAGATGGCCAGATGAAGCCGTCTTTGTCGTCAAAGCCATTCTTAGAAATTTCCTTGATGCCAGAGTCGTAGACTGCCTTCATAAAGGCATTACCGTAGTCAAAGAAGTAGGTGCCATTGTTAGTCAAGGTCTTGATCGCCTTGAAGTGACGTTCCAATGTTTGGTCAACTAACTTAGCAAAACTTTCCTTGTCTTCAGCTAGGAGGCGAGTCCGTTCTTCAAAGCTGATACCAGCCGGACAGTAGCCACCGTCGTAGACATTGTGGCAAGAAGTTTGGTCAGATAGTAGATCTACATGGATATTGTTCTCGTTGACGTATTCCAAGAGGTCTACAATGTTACCATGATAGGCAATGGAAGTTGATTCACCAGCTTCCAGAGCTTTCTGAGCTAGTTCGATTGCTTCTTTTGGACTTTCGGCTAATTGACTAATCCAGCCTTGGGAGTGACGAGTTTCAATCCGAGATTGGTCTACTTCAGCTACGATTGCCACAGCTTTAGCAATTTCGGCTGCTTTCCCTTGAGCTCCACTCATACCACCTAGACCAGAAGAAATGAAGAGTTTGCCGGTTAGATCACCATCATCTGCCACACCCAGTTTCAAACGTCCAGCATTGAGGAGGGTGTTGAAGGTACCATGGACGATACCTTGAGGGCCGATGTACATCCAACCGCCGGCTGTCATTTGACCGTAGTTGGTGACACCCATTTCTTCTGCAATTTCCCAATCTTTCATATTGTCGTATTCACCGACTAAGAGACCGTTGGTGATGATAACGCGTGGAGCTTCTGGTTTGGATTTGAAGAGACCAACAGGGTGACCAGATTCTACAACCAAAGTTTGATGATCGGTCATCACTTCCAAATATTTTTTAATCAAATTATACTGCATCCAGTTAGCGCAGACGGATCCAGTTTCCCCGTAGGTAACCAATTCATAAGGATAGAGGGCGATTTCAAAGCTCAGGTTGTTGTCAATCATGACCTGCATAGCCTTAGCTGCGGTACAGTTTCCTTTATATTCATCAATTGGTTTACCATAGATGCGTTCTTTTGGACGCCAACGGTAGCCATAAATCCGTCCGCGAGTTTTCAATTCTTCTAAAAACTCAGGTATCACTTCTTCGTGGAATTTTTTTGGAATATAGCGAAGAGCATTTTTTAGAGCGATTTCTGTTTGCGCCTGAGTTAGACGGAAGCCCCGGTCAGGTGCACGTCGGATGCCTTCTTGGAAAACCGTTTTTTCAGGCAAGACATCGTCTAATTTGACGGTCATTGCTGCTGCAATTTCATTTTCACTAAAGTATGACATGAAGATTCCTCCTTATTAAGTCAAGTATAAAATATGTTTCGACCTTATTTTATAAAACCCCCGTCCATAAAAAGTCAAGAAAAAAACATAAAATAGAAAAAAAGAATTTTTCCTATTTTTTAAAAGCTTTTGACTATAATTTGACGATAGTGTATTATGATGAAAAGCAAGTAAAAATGTTAGAAATAAAATGGAGGAAGAAACATGACTGCTGATTTACTATTAACTCACTTTAATCAAGTCTTTTGTCCTAACGATCTTGGGCACCCCCTTTTCGGAGCGGAGATGAAGGAAGCTCGAGTGTTAGAAGACGGCTACATTGCAGTCAAAGATGGCAAAATCTTAGCTGTTGGCAGCGGAGAACCGGATGCCAGTCTGATTGGACCAGATACTAAGGTTCAGACTTATGAAGGAAAGATTGCTACACCGGGCTTGATCGACTGTCACACTCACTTGGTCTACGGTGGTAGTCGGGAGCATGAATTTGCTAAGAAATTAGCCGGTGTTCCTTATCTGGAAATTCTTGCTCAAGGTGGCGGAATTCTCAGTACAGTTCGAGCAACGCGAGAAGCTTCTTTTGAAAATCTTTACGATAAATCTAAGAAGTTATTGGACTATATGTTGCTTCATGGAGTGACAACGGTTGAGGCTAAGAGTGGCTATGGTTGGACTGGGAAACAGAGAAGCGTCAGCTAGATGTTGTTGGAGCTTTGGACCGTGACCACGATATTGATCTAGTTTCAACCTTTATGGCTGCCCACGCCGTTCCACCAGAATATAAAGGACGCTCTCAGGAATATCTGGAGCTGATTGTTGAGGAAATGCTGCCTCGGGTAAAGGAAGAAAATCTAGCTGAGTTCTGTGATATTTTCTGTGAAAAAGGCGTCTTTACAGCTGACGAGTCACGCTACTTACTTTCTAAAGCTAAGGAAATGGGCTTCAAACTTCGTATCCATGCTGATGAAATCGAGTCTATCGGCGGGGTGGATGTAGCGGCTGAGCTAGGAGCAACCAGTGCGGAACACTTGATGATGGCGACAGACGAAGGTATTCGTAAGATGGCAGAAGCCAAGGTTATCGGGAACCTTCTGCCGGCAACTACCTTCAGTCTGATGGAAGATACCTATGCACCAGCCCGCAAGATGCTGGAAGCTGGTATGGCCATTACCCTGACCACCGACAGCAATCCGGGCTCTTGTCCAACAGCTAACCTGCAGTTCGTTATGCAACTTGGTTGCTTTATGATGCGTCTGACGCCAGTGGAAGTTCTCAATGCTGTAACCATCAATGCGGCCTACTCAGTTAACCGTCAAGATAAGATTGGTAGCTTTGATACTGGCAAGCAGGCTGACATTACCATCCTAGATGCTAAGAATATTGACTATCCACTTTATTTCTTTGCGACTAACTAACCCATCAGGTTTACAAGGCAGGAAAACTAGTTGTCGATCAAGGAAGAATTGTTTAAGCCTTCTAAAAACGAATCGTATTTTTCGGGCTCTCTCTGGTGACAGGGAGAGTTTTCCTTTGTAGTGTGTCATTTGTTTCGTAAGTGAGAAAGAAATAATCTTAGGATCAGTTCTAACAGAAGTTTCAGACTCTCTTTTTTTCAAAATTAGACATAAAAAGACCACTCAGTTTGAGTGGTCGTGATGATTATAAGTTTTTTACTGCTGCAATCGCCGCATCATAGTCAGGTTCAGTGTTGATATTATCGACATATTCGGCATAGGTCACAGTGTTGTTTTCGTCCAAGACAAGAACTGCACGGGCCAAAAGGTGCCATTCATTGATGAGGACAGCGTAGTCGCGACCGAAAGAATGGTCGAAGTAGTCAGATAGCATAATAGCATTCTCAATGCCTTCAGCAGCGCACCACTTGCCTTGTGCAAAAGGCAAATCAACTGAAACTGTGATAACAACTGTGTTGTCCAAGTCAGAGAGTTCTTGGTTGAAGCGGCGAGTCTGAGTCGAGCAGACACCAGTATCGATAGATGGGATGATGCTTAGAACTTTCTTTTTGCCAGCAAAATCAGCCAGAGTTTTCTTTGAAAGATCCGTTGCTGTCAGGCTAAAATCATGGGCTGTGTCACCGACTTGTAGTTGTTTTCCAGTAAAGGTTACAGGATTTCCGAGAAAAGTTGTCATAAAAGTCTCCATTCATGTTTGATAGCTCCATTGTACTCCGAATCAATGTTTTTTTCGAATAATTTGACTGGAAATTTGAGAGCGTCTACATTTTATCTAGAGTTTTTTCTTTGTATAAAAAGGTTAGGATTTGCTTCCTAACCTTTTGTTGTTATTTGGCCAATCCTTCAGAAATTTTATCCAGATTGTATTTCATCATGCTGTAGTAGCTGTCTCCATCTTCGCCTTTTTCAGCGATTGAGTCAGTGAAGATTTTAGCGTAGATTGGGATATTTGTGTCTTTAGAAACGGTCTTCATCGGACGGTCATCTACACTTGATTCGACAAAGAGAGATGGGACTTTGGTCTTGCGCAGTTTTTCAACCAAGCTTTTAATTTGGTCTGGAGTGCCTTCTTCTTCGGTGTTGATTTCCCAGATGTAGGCCGATGGCACATTGTAGGCCTTAGAGAAGTATTTGAAGCAACCTTCACTGGTCACAATCATTTTCTTTTCTTCTGGAATGTTGTTGAATTTCTCTTTGGCTTCCTTGTCCAAAGCAGTTAGCTTCTCTACATAAGCTTTGAGATTTTTCTCGTAAGTAGTCTTATTGTCAGGGTCTTTTTCAATCAAGCGTTTGGCAATATTTTGCGCATAGATGATCCCATTTTCCAAGTTTAGCCAAGCATGAGGATCTTCTTTTCCTTTTTCATTTTGGCCTTCTAGGTAAATGACATCAACGCCTTCACTGACAGCATAGTAGTCCTTGTTTTCTTTCTTCTGGGCATTTTCTACCAATTTAGTGAACCAAGCATTACCACCTGTTTCAAGGTTGATACCGTTGTAGAAAATAAGATCAGCCTTAGAAGTCTTTTTGACATCTTCGGGCAGAGGTTCGTATTCGTGCGGATCCTGACCGACAGGGACAATACTGTGCAGATTGATTTTATCGCCAGCGATATTTTTTGTGATATCTGCGATAATTGAATTGGTTGCAACGACATTTAGCTTGGAAGAGCTAGAGTCAGTACTGCTTTTTTGACTAGAGCAGGCTGCTAGGCCGACAAAAGCCAGCAAAAGCAGAACTAAGAAACGACATTTTTTCATTGGAAATCCTCCATAAATATATTATTTTACTTTTCTTTTTAAATACCGCTGTTTTGGTGCGATAAAAAATGAAACCAAAAAGATCAGGGCAGAGGTTAGAACGATACTAGAACCTGCTGCAACATTAAAACTATAACCGATGAAGAGGCCTAAAACAGATGCACCAGCCCCCAAGGCAGATGACAATAAAATCATGGTCTTGAGACTCTTGGCATAGAGATAGGCTGTCGCAGCTGGTGTAATCAGCATGGCCACAATCAGAATCGTTCCGACACTTTGCATAGCTGTGACAGAAACCAAAGTCAAGAGAATCATCAGCAAATAGTGGTAAAAATTAACCTTCATTCCCATAGCTTGGGCCAAAAGCGGGTCAAAGGACGTCAGCAAAAGTTGCTTGAAGAAAATACTAATGACCAGCAGCACCAAAATACCCACGCCAATACTAATCCACATATCAAGGTCTTGTACCGCCAAGATATTCCCAAAGAGGATATGGAAGAGGTCGGTCGAACTCTTGGCAACGCTAATCAAAATGATCCCCAGAGCCAGGAAGGAAGAAAAAGTAATTCCGATAGCCGTGTCACTTTTGATAATAGAATTGCCCTTGATATAAGTGATAATAATGGAAGCTAGTAAGCCAAAGGTAATGGCACCGATGAAGAAATTAATCCCCAAAATAAAAGACAGGGCCACACCGGGCAGCACCGCGTGAGAGATGGCATCCCCCATGAGTGACATGCCCCGCAGAATGATAAAGCAGCCAACGGCACCGGCCACCACTCCAATCACAATGGCTGTAATCAAAGCATTTTGCAGGAAATGAAAGTCATGTAAGCCTTGAATAAATTCCTGAATCATCCTAGGCACCTCCATTCATAAAGAGCTGAGAGCCGTAGGTCTGCTGCATATTTTCTTTGGTGAAGGTACTCTCGGTTGATCCGAAAGCGACGACTTTTTTGTTAAGTAGCAAGACCTGATCAAAATAAGCGACCACCTTGCTCAAGTCATGGTGGACAATCAAAATCGTCTTCCCGTCTTTTCTTAGCTGACGGAGTGTTTTCATAATAATCTCTTCACTGACAGAATCAATACCGACAAAGGGCTCATCAAGGAAAATATAATCCGCTTCTTGGACTAGGCAGCGCGCAATCAAGACCCGTTGGAATTGACCGCCAGACAGTTGACTGATTTGACGTTCAGCAAAATCCTCTAAACCAACGATTTTTAGAGCCTGGTTGACCTTGTCCCAGTCAGAAGTCTTTAATCTTGGAAAAGCTTTATCTTAGGATAAAGCCCAAGAGAAACACACTCTTTTACCTTGATAGGAAAGTTATAGTCAATATTGATTTTTTGTTCTACATAGGCAATTCGTTTTAGTTCTTTGTCTAAGGGCTGACCATCCAGTAAAGCTTGGCCTTGGTGGTCGACGATTCCCAATAAACCTTTAATAAGGGTGGATTTTCCAGCTCCGTTTGGGCCGATAATCCCTGTAATAGTAGGGCCTTTTATAGTTACGTTTGCCTTATCTAATGCCAGCTGGCCCTGATAGCTGACACTTAGGTTTTGTATCTCAATCATGTATATCACCCCCCACTGTATTAATATACCTTAACATAAAAATTAAGTCAAGTTAATTTTGCAAAATATGGGAAATATTTAACAAAGATTTGAAAATCAAAGCTATTTTTGATAAGGTTATATCAAAAGTATGAAAGTGAGAAAAAGATGACACGACTGCAAGATGATTTTTATGATGCAATAAATGGCGAATGGGCCAAGACAGCTGTTATTCCCGACGATAAACCAGTTACAGGTGGCTTTATGGACTTGGCTGAGGAAATTGAAGATCTCATGCTCTCTACGACTGACAAATGGTTGGCTGGCGATGGAGTACCAGAAGATGCTATTCTGCAGAACTTCGTTGCTTACCATCGCCTAGCAGCGGATTATGACAAGCGGGAAGCAGCAGGGACTGAGCCTGCGCGTGCTTATATTGATGAGATTCGCAACCTAGCGTCTTTTGAAGAATATGCTTCTAAGATTGCAGACTTCGAGCTTGCTGGCAAGCCGACTTATTTTCCTTTTGGTGTGGCACCTGACTTTATGGACGCTCGGATCAATGTTCTCTGGGCGGATGGACCAGGCACTATTTTGCCTGATACGACCTACTACGCGGAAGACCATCCTCAGAAAGCAGATCTTCTTGCAAAATGGCGTAAGGCCCAGGAAGATTTACTAGCAAAATTTGACTTTACTGAAGAGGAAATCAAGGATCTTTTAGACAAGGTTTTGGACTTGGATGCTGTTTTTGCCCAGTATGTTCTCTCTAATGAGGAGAGCTCTGAGTATGCTAAGCTCTACCATCCTTATAAGTGGGACGATTTCAAGGCCTTGGTGCCGGAATTGCCTTTGACAGATATCTTCACCAAGTTAATCGGCCAAGAACCCGACCAAGTCATTGTGCCTGAGGAACGCTTCTGGAAAGCAGCCAAGGATATTTATACAGCTGCAAACTGGGATAAACTCCATGCTTTGCTAATTCTCTCTGCGGTTCGCAATACAACCCCATATCTAACGGATGATATCCGTGTCTTGGCAGGTGCTTATCAACGTGCTTTATCAGGAACTCCTCAAGCCCAGGACAAGAAAAAAGCTGCTTATTACCTAGCTCAGGGACCTTTTAATCAAGCGATCGGTCTTTGGTATGCCGGTCAGAAGTTCTCTCCAGAAGCCAAGGCTGATGTGGAGCAGAAAGTAGCGACCATGATTGAAGTTTACAAAAACCGCTTAGCTCAGAATGACTGGTTAACACCAGAAACTCGTGACAAGGCCATTGTCAAACTTAATGTCATCAAGCCTTATATTGGTTATCCAGACGAGCTCCCTGAGCGCTATTCTCGCAAGGTTGTGGATGAAAATCTGACTCTCTTTGAAAATGCTCAGAAGCTGAGCCAGATTGATATTGCATACAGCTGGAGCAAATGGAATCAACCGGTAGATTACAAGGAATGGGGAATGCCAGCCCACATGGTCAATGCCTACTATAATCCGCAGAAAAACCTGATTGTATTTCCAGCGGCTATCCTGCAGGCGCCTTTCTATGATCTGCACCAATCCTCATCAGCCAATTACGGTGGTATCGGAGCGGTCATCGCCCATGAGATTTCTCATGCTTTTGATACCAATGGCGCTTCCTTTGATGAAAATGGTAGCCTTAACAACTGGTGGACGGAGCATGACTATCAAGCCTTTACCGAGCGGACTCAAAAGGTCATTGATCAGTTTGAAGGACAGGATTCCTATGGTGCTAAGGTCAATGGCAAGTTGACCGTTTCAGAAAACGTGGCAGATTTGGGCGGTATTGCAGCAGCCCTAGAAGCAGCAAAGAAAGAAGCTGATTTCTCTGCTGAGGAATTCTTCACCAACTTTGCCCGCATTTGGCGGATGAAGGGACGCGAAGAGTATATGAAGCTCTTGGCAAGCGTCGATGTCCATGCTCCAGCCAAGCTTCGGACCAATGTGCAGCTGCCAAACTTTGAAGACTTCTTTACGACCTTTGATGTGAAAGAAGGAGATGGCATGTGGCGGAGCCCAGAAGAGCGTGTGATTATTTGGTAACAAACAAGTCATAAGACGACATAATGACCTGACTAAAGGAGCTTAAGATAAAGTTCTTTGGTCAGGTTTTTATTTGTAGCTACAGAGATAAATTTTGATGATCAAATTATGCTATAATAGGAAATATCTGGAAGAAGGAGATCCTGATGTGGAATTCAAGGAAGAGCTAGGACAGAAAATTCAATCTCTAAGAGAAGAAAAAGGCTTGAGTCGTCAGGCCATTTGTGGGGAAGAAGACATTTTGACAACGCGGCAGCTACAGCGAATTGAAAAAGGCCAGTCTCTGCCTACCATAGCAACAGCTCTCTATATTGCTGAGCAACTGGAGGTATCACTGGATAGACTAGCAAATAGAGAGCGATTCGAATTGCCATCAGGCTATCTTGAATTGAAGTATCGCTTGGAAAAGCTTTATCACTATGGCGATGGAGAACGTCTTCAACAGAGAGAAGAGCTGATCGAGGAAATCTATCGGAAGTATTTCGATCAGCTCCCTGAGGAAGAACAACTTTATCTTCAGATTAAGCAGGCCAAGAACGATATGATTTTAACGGAAAATATTGCCTATGATCAAGGCTTAATAGATGAATATCTGGATCAGGCTTTGGCCAAAGAAAAATTGACGGAAATGGATCTAGAAATCATTGATTTACGCCTGTTGGCTCTTGGTTTGAAAGATTTTGATAAGAAGGAGTTTACTTGTTTGCTAAACAAGTTACTTGTGGCAGTAGCTGATTATCCGACCAATGGATTGGAAAAAATTCAGGCCAGAATCATTTTTGCGGCGGGGGTCTTGTCTCACTATCAAGAATATGACCGACTACCCGAAATATTAAGAGTCCTAGAAGAGCTGATGTTGAGGCGAAACGACTTTCAAGATCGTGTCTTTAGCTATGCGCTTCAGTGGAAATCGCCCTCTTCTTAGAAAACAATCTCGAAAAAGCTGAGGACAACTATCAAAAGGTAAAGTTAATGCTAGAGCTATTGCCAGAAGATGTCCTTAAGGAGAATATGAGACTGGACTGGGAGCAGGATATAAGACGTTTTAGTAAAATTGATGAGTAAGAAACCAAACTCTGTGAGTCTAGGAACTCATAGAGTTTTTTAAATAGGACATGAATGTCCTCACACTTCGGTTAAATGATCTCTTATAATAGTGGGAGTAGAAAAAAGAAGTTACTTCTTCTTGAGGAAGGAATTTGGGAAAAATGGAAATTAGATTAAAAAATATTAAGAAAAACTATGGCTCCTTTGAAGCCTTAAAGGGAATTGATTTAGTTTTGGAAGAAGGGAAGTTCTATGGACTTCTTGGGCCCAATGGTGCTGGTAAAACGACTCTCTTTAATCTCCTTATTCAAAATTTCAAACAAAGCTCAGGAGATATTAGCTGGGAAGTTGACGGACATCCTCTATCCACAAAAGATTTTTATCGCCATATCGGAATCGTTTTTCAAAGCAATCGTTTGGATGAAAATTTAACAGTAGAGGAAAATTTGGTATCTAGAGGTGCCTTGTATGGCTTATCTAAGACCAAGGTCTTGAAGAGGATGAAGGATTTACAAAACTATCTAGATGTTGCATCTATTAAAAATAAAAAATACGGGAGCTTGTCAGGAGGGCAGAAACGTAAAGTAGATATTGCCCGTGCTCTGCTACCTCGACCATCACTTTTATTGCTGGATGAGCCAACCACTGGTCTAGATCCGCAATCTCGACATGATTTATGGGATGCCATAAATCAGTTGAATAAGAAAGATAATATGACGGTAGTTCTCATTACTCACTATTTAGAAGAGATGGCTGGATGTGACATTCTTCATGTTTTAATTTCTGGTAATCTTTATTACTCAGGAGATATTGCCACTTTTATTGAAAAGCATTCGACAACTAACTTGAATTTGCTTTTAAAAGAAGGTCAGTCTGTAACGTCACTGTCGGTATCGCAATTTATGAACAAATGTCAAGTTTTGTCAGAAAGAGAGATTATTTTTAAAGATGTTTCTGTTGAAGAAATGATGGAAATTATTTCTGAAAACCAAGATAAGTCTATCATTGAAACATTTAATGTGGAATATTCAAACTTGGAAGCGGCTTATTTGAATCTATTAAAAGGAACAGGAGGAGAAATGAATGTTTGAGCTAATTTCTAGAAATAGGAAAGTATACACGCGAGATCGTTTGGCGTTTTTCATGTCATTCTTGTCAGTTATTATCTTAATTTTAGTCTATCAAGTCTTTCTAGGACAAATCCAGATTGATGCCATTAAGGAGGCGTTAGGTAGCGACACTGCTTCGAGCGATACGATTAAGATGGTAAACTATTGGTTGATATCAGGTTTGACGACGATTATTTCTATGACCAGTACTTTAGGAGCGTTTGGAGTAATGGTCTCAGATAAGGAAAAGAAACTGAGTGAAGATTTCAAGGTTAGTCCCATTTCTAATTTCAAGGTTGAACTATCCTATGCTATTTTTGCAATCCTATTTGGGATGATCCTCACCATGTTCTCTTGTGTCTTTGCGATTGGGATTTTCAACGGTTTTAGTTCACTTCTAGATTATTCGGCTATGGACTATCTAAAGATTTTTGGAATTGTTAGCTTATCAACAGTCTTATCAGCTACTATGGTTCTTCCTGTATTAGCCTTTATTCGAACAAGTTCAGCTTTTACCACTTTGAGTTCAATCGTCGGTACCTTTATCGGATTTATTTCAGGAGTTTATCTTTCTATCGGATCAGTTGGGGAAACATTGCAGCAGGTTATGACTTGGTTTCCTATGACACAAGTGAATGCACTTTTAAAACAAGTTTTGATGAAAGACTCAATTGCTCAAGTATTTGATAGTGCTCCACCTTCGGTGGTAAATGAATACAAGGAATCCTATGGAGTAGTATTGCAGAATGCTAGTGGGAATCATCTTTCTAATCAATTCATGCTAGTTTATATTTCAATGATTATTGTTGCTCTATTAACACTCCACTTTTTTATTAAAAAGGTTAAGAAATGAAAGGGACCTCAGCTAAAATTGTATAAAAGTGAATGCATATACAAAAAACCTGTTTAGGGTTCCCTAAACAGGTTTTATAGTTCTTTGATCTCTTTCATATAACCAGCTGTAATGATACCAGCGGGGAGTGCAACAATTGCAATTCCTAAAAATGAAGAGATCATTGTAATGATTTTTCCGGTAGTTGATATCGCGTAAATGTCCCCATAGCCAACCGTAGTCAGGGAAATCGTTGCCCAATAAAGGGCATCAAAAAGGTAAGGAAAGTACTAGGCTCTACATTGAAAATGACAAGGGCGGAAACAAAGATATATCCAAGTGCTAAAACCCCTACAATAATCAGACTGTCTTTCTGTTTTTTTAAGACATTTGTCAAGATCTGAATATTCTTGGAATAGCGGAAAAATTTAAAGATACGCAAGGTACGAAGCATCCGTAAAATTTTAAACAGACGCAGACTGTCATTTAATAAAAAGAGTGATGGCAGTATGCAGAGCAAATCAGCCATAGCTAAGAAAGTAAAAGGATAGAGTAGGAAAGAAATCCTTCCTTTCTGTAATTTATAATCGGCAGTGACGAACCTGAGCACATAGTCAATGATAAAAATAATCGTTGTTATAAGATCGAGCCAAATGAAGATTCCTGAATGACTTTTTGAAGTTAGAGGAATTAAGCTGACAATAATGGCCAAGATCATGAAAATATCGTAGGCTTCTTCAATAAAGCTTTCCTGCTGATGGGGCTCAATAATCTGAAACAAAGTCTTTCTCATAATCATAGCTCTCCCTTATTCATATGAATTTAATTTTAATTCTATCTGTTTTTAAAGATAAGTCAAGGCCAATCAACAAAGATTTTCCCCATTCTCCATTTTTAGCGTCTTTCAAAATCCTTTGAGAAAGTTACTATAAAAATAAAATCCAAGCTGAAGAAATAGCAAAGTAGAGGTTTTCTTCAAACTTGGATTCAGCGAATAAATTTAGAAGCCTTTGATTAAGGATAAAAATCAGTTCAAGATGTGAGGTATAATCAGAGAAGGTTTATAATATAAAAAATAGTTAGGAAAAGGAATTTTTGCTTAGAAATAACAATTGATGTTATGGTTTAGAAAAACCTGCTGATAATCGTATAAATCCTCTGGATGTAGGGCTTTAGTACCCTCCATTTCATACCGACGTCCTAGTAGTTTATACTTGTTTTCTCCAAATTGATGGAAAGGCAGCAGTTGGACTTGATCGATGGATAATTCATTGAAAAGAGTTGCAAACTGTTCCGCATCTTCTAGAGAGTTATTGAAGTTAGGAATTACTGGAATTCGAAGGACAATTGTCTTTTGATGAGTAAAGGCATAATGTATATTTTTAACAATCAACTCATTTTTAACACCAGTAATCTTTCGGTGGTTGACAGAGTTATAATGCTTCAAATCGGTATAAATGAAATCAACATATTGGATGAGATCAACAAATTTTTCGTGTTCTACAAAAGCCGTTGTTTCTATTGCGGTATGAATACCTTTCTCCTTAGCTGCTTTAAGGATAGCTTTGGCAAATTCAAATTGAGCAAAAATTTCCCCGCCAGATAAGGTCAAACCACCGCCGGATTCTTCATAAAAATCACGGTCTTTTAATACTTCATCTATAATCTCAATAACACTTCTTTCTTCTCCCATAGTGATGTTTTTTTGGGTAGTAGCATCAAGCATAGGCTCAGGTTGCATCCTCTGTGATTCTGGGTTTGAACACCAAGGGCAGCGTAGTGGGCAACCCTTTAGGAAAACTGTTGTTCGGATTCCGGGGCCATCATGAATACTGAAATGTTGGATATTGAAAATAATTCCTTTTGTTGTTTCCATACGCAACCCTCCTTTTAATACAACTATTATAACTTATTTACGCAACAAATACAATTACGAACGAAACTATTTTTTATTTTATTTTTATAAAATCTTTTGTTAAAATATAGGTGAGGTAATGAAAATGGAACGTTTAGATAAAATTGTGAAATTAGTCTCTGAATATGAAAAGATTGATGTTAATACACTTTCTGAGAAGCTACAAGTTTCTAAAGTAACGATTAGGAAAGACTTAGATAAATTGGAATTAAAAGGTTTATTGCGTCGTGAACATGGGTATGCTGTTTTGAATAGTGGGGACGACCTTAATGTCAGATTGTCTTTTAATTACGATACAAAGCGAAGAATTGCCCAGAAAACCGCTGAACTAATTAGTGATAATGAAACAATTTTGATTGAATCAGGATCTACTTGTGCCCTTTTAGCAGAAGAAATTTGCCGTAGCAAGAGGAATGTAAAAATCGTTACCAATTCCTACTTTATAGCTGACTATGTTAGGAATTATGATTCGTGCAAAATCATTCTTTTAGGTGGAGAATTCCAAAAAGACTCTCAAGTGACTGTTGGTCCGCTTCTTAAAGAAATGATCCACTACTTTCATGTTAAATATGCTTTTGTAGGAACAGATGGCTATGATGAAGAGCTTGGGTTTACAGGGAAAGATTTGATGCGTAGTGAAGTCGTTCAATATATGTCTGAAGTGGCCGACCAAGTTGTAATTCTTACTGATTCAAGTAAATTTGGGAAAAAAGGGATTGTTAAGCGTTTCGGACTTAAGCAGGTGTCTCAAGTTGTAACAGATACCGGAATTTCAAATGTCGCTGTTGAGCAATTAGAAAAGGCAAGTATTAGAGTTGTTAAAGTTTAGGCTTGAAGGAGCGGATGATGAGAAATGAAAGAAAAAAGCTTCTGGCTAAATTAGCCTATCTTTATTTCATAGAAGAGAAGAGCCAGGCAGAAATTGCAGCAGAAACAGGAATCTATCGCACAACTGTTAGTCGAATGCTGGCTGAAGCAAAGAAAAAAGGGATTGTCAAGATTGAAATAAATAATTTCGATACTCGCTTGTTTCAGTTAGAAAAGTATGTCAAAGAGAAATATGGATTAAAAGGTATAGATATAGTTGCGAATGTGCCTGATGAATCAACTGCTGAATTAGAAGAAAGGCTAGGTCAAAGTGCAGCAAATCTACTTCGAGCTCTATTAGATGATCATATGAATGTAGGCTTTTCGTGGGGAAAAAGTCTCAGCCTGTTGGTAGAACATTTAAATCCACGACATTTGAAAGATATTCATTTTGTTCCACTAGCTGGTGGTCCCAGTCACATCCATGCCCGATATCATGTCAATACTCTGATTTATAACATGGCAAGCAAATGTCATGGAGATTGTAACTTTATCAATGCGACCATTATTCAGGAAAAGGAAAATTTAGCAAAAGGAATTTTATCATCAAAATATTTTGAAGATCTCAAAAAGAGTTGGCAGGATTTGGATATTGCTGTCGTAGGAATCGGTGGTTTTGCAGATGAGAACAATCGTCAGTGGTTGGATATGTTAACAGAACGAGATTTTTCTGTTTTAAAAAGTGAAGGAGAGGTCGGAGAAATTTGTTGCCGTTTTTTTGATAAAAATGGAAAACCGGTATATGAGGAATTACAGGAAAGGACAATTGCTATTTCCTTATCTGAACTTAAAAAAATACCAAATACTTTGGGATTTGCTTATGGGTCTGCCAAGGCAACAGCTATCCTATCAGTTTTACGGGCAGGATATATTAATCATTTAGTAACAGATGAAGAAACAATATTAAAGGTGTTATCCTTAGATGGAGATGGTAGTTTTATCTAGTAGGTTAAAGAAAAATAGGATAGTAAAAAAAGAAAGAACTTAGTTCTTTCTTTTTTTAGCATCATTTTGCACAAGTGTGCAAAATATTTTAAATAAGAGTAAATGTGCAGAAATTTATTGACGAATATGTTCAAAGGTGATAGATTTAAGTTACAAACATAATAAAAGCGCTTTCATATGAAAAGAGAAAACTTTATTAAAAGTTGACTGGAAAAGGAGCAAGTTATGGAAGTTATTGTGGCAGATCAAATTATCATGGGACTTATTCTAGATGCCGGTGATGCCAAGCAACATATTTATCAGGCTTTATCACTAGCTAAAGATGGAAAGTTTTTAGAGTGTGATGAACAAGTTAAGTTGGCAGACAAGGCGTTGCTTGAGGCTCACAATTTACAGACTCAATTTTTAGCACAGGAAGCAGGGGGGACAAAAACAGAGATCACAGCACTATTTGTCCATTCTCAAGATCATTTGATGACCAGTATTACAGAGATTAATCTCATTAAGGAAATCATTGATTTGAGAAAAGAACTACAAGAAAAAGCTTAACTTATTAGGAGGATATAATGATGATCAAAATTGGTTTGTTTTGTGCAGCAGGTTTCTCAACAGGAATGTTGGTTAATAATATGAAAATAGCTGCAGCTGAAAAAGGGTTAGAAGCTGAGATTGAGGCGTACTCACAGGCAAAGCTAGCTGATTATGCTGCTGATTTGGATATCGCCTTATTAGGACCTCAGGTTGCTTATACTCTAGACAAATCGAAAGCTATCTGCGATAGTTGCCATACTCCAATTGCAGTGATACCGATGGCTGATTATGGTATGCTAGATGGCAAAAAAGTGTTAGATCTCGCTTTGGGTTTGTTAGACAAGTATCAAGATCAAGGAGCTTAGTTATGTCTAAGATAAATACACAAAATAATTGCACCCATAATGAAGTTTGTTAATATGCGTGGAATTATCGCGCTAAAAGATGGTATGTTGGCAATTCTGCCTCTTACGGTTGTTGGGAGCCTATTCTTGATTGTAGGTCAATTACCGTTTGAAGGCCTAAATCAAGCCATCGCTGGTGTGTTTGGGCCAGACTGGACTGAACCGTTTATGCAGGTTTATTCAGGAACCTTTGCTATTATGGGGCTGATTTCTTGTTTTTCAATCGGTTATTCTTATGCCAAGAACAGTGGCGTGGAGCCTCTTCCTGCAGGAGTATTGGCTCTGTCTTCCTTCTTTATTCTTTTGAAGTCCTCCTATATTCCTGAAAAAGGTGAGGCAATTGCAGATGCGATTGGCAAGGTTTGGTTTGGAGGACAAGGAATAATAGGAGCTATTCTCATTGGTCTAGCAGCTGGTAGCATCTATACTGTTTTCATTAAAAAACATATTGTTATTAAAATGCCAGAGCAAGTTCCACAAGCGATCGCCAAGCAGTTTGAAGCCATGATTCCAGCTTTCGTTATTTTCTTGCTTTCCATGATAGTTTATATAGTTGCCAAGCTAGCGACTGGTGGCGGTACCTTTATTGAGATGATTTACGATGTTATTCAGGTGCCTCTACAAGGTTTGACGGGCTCTTTGTATGGAGCTATCGGTATTGCATTCTTCATTTCTTTTCTGTGGTGGTTTGGTGTTCATGGGCAATCCGTTGTCAATGGTGTCGTAACAGCCTTGTTGCTGTCAAATCTGGATGCAAATAAGGCTTTACTTGCTGCAGATAAGTTGTCCGTTAGTCAGGGCGCTCATATTGTGACCCAGCAATTTTTGGATAGCTTCCTTATCTTATCGGGATCTGGTATCACTTTTGGAGTAGTCGTAGCGATGCTTTTTGCTGCTAAGTCTAAGCAGTATAAGGCTCTGGGAAAAGTTGCTGCTTTTCCGGCTATCTTCAATGTCAATGAACCCGTTGTCTTTGGTTTTCCGATTGTAATGAATCCGGTCATGTTCTTACCCTTTGTTTTGGTTCCAGTTTTAGCTGCTTTAATTGTATACATGGCGATTGCAGTTGGATTTATGCAACCATTCGCAGGTGTGACTTTGCCTTGGAGTACACCGGCTATCATTTCAGGTTTTATGGTTGCTGGTTGGCAAGGAGCAGTCATTCAAATTGTCATTCTAGCCATGTCCGCCTTTGTTTACTTCCCATTTGTGAAGTTTCAGGATAAGATTGCCTACAATAACGAATTGAAAAATGAAGAGTAATCTGATTTTGATGAATAAAAAACACAAAAGTTTCTTAGCTCAGATGGCACAAATGTGCAAATAATCTTTAATTTAATTATAGCCTATAAATGATTGAATTCTTGGATATTGCATGTTACAATACTTACGAAAGAAATAAAAATAATTTCATAAGAAAGGATGCAGCAAAATGATCCAAGTAAAAGAAGTAGAAAGAACAACAATAAAAACAGACTATTTTGGTAGTTTGACAGAGAGAATGAATAAATATCGTGAAGATGTTTTAAATAAAAAGCCCTACATTGATGCAGAGCGCGCTGTCCTGGCTACCAAAGCTTACGATGAGCATAAGGAAAAGCCAAATGTGTTGAAACGTGCTTACATGCTCAAAGAGATTTTGGAAAATATGACGCTTTACATCGAAGATGAAACGATGATTGTTGGTAATCAAGCTTCATCTAACAAAGACGCGCCTATCTTCCCAGAGTATACTTTAGAGTTTGTACTTAATGAACTAGATCTTTTTGAGAAACGGGATGGAGACGTATTCTACATCACGGAAGAAACCAAAGAGCAGCTCCGTGGTATTGCTCCTTTCTGGGAAAATAATAACCTCCGTGCTAGAGCTGGCGCTTTACTTCCAGAGGAAGTTCAGGTTTATATGGAAACCGGCTTCTTTGGCATGGAAGGAAAGATGAACTCTGGGGATGCCCACTTGGCGGTCAACTATCAAAAACTCTTGGCTTATGGACTGAAAGGTTTTGAAGAAAAAGCTCGCGCAGCTAAGGAAGCTTTGGATTTGACCGACCCGGCTAGTATTGACAAATACCATTTTTATGATTCGATTTTCATCGTAGTCAATGCGGTGAAAGCTTATGCGGAGCGTTTTGTAGCCTTAGCCAAACAACTGGCTGAAAAAGCAGAGCCTAAGCGTCGTCAGGAGCTATTAGAAATCGCTAGAATCTGTTCTAAAGTGCCATATGAGCCAGCATCAACCTTTGCTGAAGCTGTTCAGTCTGTCTGGTTTATCCAGTGTATTCTTCAGATTGAGTCCAACGGACATTCACTCTCTTATGGACGCTTTGACCAGTACATGTATCCTTATGTCAAGGCAGACTTGGAAGCTGGACGTGAGACAGAAGCTAGCATTGTAGAACGCTTAACCAATCTCTGGATTAAGACGATCACTATTAATAAAGTGCGTAGTCAGGCTCATACATTCTCATCTGCGGGTAGTCCCCTTTATCAAAATGTGACAATCGGGGGCCAAACGAGAGATAAGAGAGATGCAGTCAACCCACTTTCCTACCTCGTGTTGAAATCTGTAGCCCAAACTCATCTTCCTCAGCCGAATCTGACCGTTCGCTATCATGCCGGCTTGGATGCTCGCTTTATGAATGAGTGTATCGAAGTCATGAAGCTTGGTTTCGGTATGCCGGCTTTCAATAATGATGAAATCATCATTCCGTCCTTTATCGCAAAAGGCGTTTTAGAAGAAGATGCTTACGACTACAGCGCTATCGGCTGTGTGGAAACCGCTGTGCCTGGTAAATGGGGATACCGTTGTACAGGTATGAGCTACATGAACTTCCCTAAGGTACTCCTGATTACTATGAACGATGGGATTGATCCAGCATCTGGCAAGCGCTTTGCACCAAGCTTCGGTCACTTTAAAGATATGAAGAGCTTTGCTGAGCTGCAAACTGCTTGGGACAAGACCTTGCGCCATTTGACCCGCATGAGTGTCATCGTGGAAAATTCTATCGACCTGTCTCTTGAGAGAGAAGTACCGGATATTCTCTGCTCAGCTTTGACAGATGATTGTATCGGACGCGGTAAGCATTTGAAAGAGGGTGGAGCTGTCTATGACTATATTTCTGGTCTTCAAGTCGGTATTGCCAATCTATCAGACTCACTGGCGGCTATCAAGAAGCTGGTCTTTGAGGAAGGCAGGCTGACTCCAGCTGAACTATGGCATGCACTTGAAACGGACTATGCAGGTGAGCGTGGTAAAGAAATCCAAGAGATGCTGATTCATGATGCACCGAAATATGGTAATGATGATGATTACGCAGATAAGCTAGTGACAGATGCTTATGATATTTATGTGGATGAAATCGCTAAGTATCCAAATACTCGTTATGGCCGTGGTCCAATTGGCGGTATCCGCTACTCAGGAACATCTTCTATTTCAGCCAATGTCGGTCAAGGTCGTGGTACTTGGCGACGCCAGATGGCCGCAATGCCGGAACACCGCTTGCTGAAGGATGCTCACCATCTCACAATATGGATAAGAACGGTCCAACCTCTGTATTGAAATCCGTTTCTAAATTGCCGACGGATGAAATCGTTGGTGGCGTTCTGCTTAATCAAAAAGTAAATCCTCAGACTTTGTCTAAAGAGGAAGATAAACTGAAACTAATTGCCTTGCTTCGTACATTCTTTAACCGTCTGCATGGCTATCATATCCAATACAATGTCGTTTCTAGGGAAACCTTGATTGATGCGCAGAAGCATCCTGAAAAGCACCGCGATTTGATTGTTCGCGTTGCAGGCTACTCTGCTTTCTTCAATGTGCTTTCCAAGGCGACACAAGATGATATTATCGGACGTACGGAGCACACATTGTAAAAGAGGTCCAATTTATGGAATTCATGCTTGATACCTTAAATTTAGAGGAGATAAAAAAATGGTCGGAAGTCCTTCCCTTGGCGGGAGTGACTTCTAATCCGACCATCGCAAAAAAAGAAGGGAAGATAGACTTCTTCGAGCGGATTAGCGCTGTTCGAGAAATTATAGGAGAAGGCCCGTCTATTCATGTGCAAGTTGTTGCCAAGGATTATGAAGGAATCTTGAAAGATGCTGCCACAATTCGAAAAAAATGTGGCGATGCTGTCTACATTAAAATTCCGGTCACACCAGATGGGTTGGCGGCTATCAAAACTCTCAAAGCAGAAGGCTACAAGATTACAGCAACAGCCATTTATACAACCTTTCAAGGGCTATTAGCTATTGAAGCGGAGGCCGACTATCTTGCTCCTTACTATAACCGTATGGAAAATCTGAATATTGATTCAGATGCAGTCATCAGCCAGCTGGCTCAGGCTATTGAGCGAGATCATTCCGACAGTAAAATATTGGCGGCCTCCTTTAAAAATGTTGCCCAAGTCAATCGAGCTTTTGCTGATGGTGCCCAAGCCGTTACAGCAGGTCCGGATGTTTTTGCAGCAGCCTTTGCTATGCCGTCCATTGCTAAGGCGGTAGACGACTTTGCAACAGATTGGTCCGATATTCATAGTCAGGAATATGTTTAACAAAGAATAAATTGTTTACCCATAACAAATTGAAAGAGGTGCCTTATGAGAATATTTGCAAGTCCGTCTCGTTATATTCAAGGAGAAAATGCTCTGTTTGAGAATGCCAAGCAGATATTGAAGTTGGGGAATCGCCCAGTTCTTCTCTGTGATGATGTGGTATATGGTATTGTTGGTGAAGCTTTCTCGAAATATTTAACACGTTATGGATTCCATGTTTTTAGAGTTTCATTTAATGGAGAAGCCTCCGATAATGAGATTAATCGAGTAGTTTCTCTAGCAGAAAAAGATGGGGCTGATTTGGTGATTGGTCTCGGCGGTGGTAAGACCATTGATAGTGCGAAAGCCATTGCAGACCTGTTAGAAGTGCCAGTAGTTATTGCGCCGACCATTGCTTCTACAGATGCACCAACCTCTGCTTTATCAGTTATTTACACTGATGAGGGAGCATTTGAAAAATATATTTTTTACAGTAAGAATCCAGATTTAGTTTTAGTTGACTCAGCTGTCATTGCTAAAGCCCCTAAACGTTTATTAGCCTCTGGAATTGCAGATGGATTAGCAACTTGGGTTGAAGCTAGAGCGGTTATGCAGGCTAATGGTGTTACCATGTTGGGGGACAGGCAGACTTTAGCAGGAAATGCAATTGCGAAGAAATGTGAAGAGATTTTGTTTGCAGATGGCTTGCAGGCTATCGCAGCCTGTGAAGCTCAAGTTGTCACGCCGGCTTTAGAGAATATCATTGAAGCAAATACATTACTTAGTGGATTGGGCTTCGAGAGTGCTGGTTTGGCAGCGGCCCATGCTATTCACAATGGTTTTACAGCTCTTTCAGGCGATATTCACCACTTGACCCACGGCGAAAAAGTTGCCTATGGAACCTTGACCCAGCTCTTCCTTGAAAATCGGCCGAAAGAGGAATTGGAGAAATACATCTGTTTCTATCAAAGAATTGGTATGCCGACAAGTTTAGAAGAAATGCATTTAGAAAATGTTAGCTATGAGGATCTACTGAAAGTTGGAAAACAGGCGACGATTGAGGGTGAGACAATTCATCAGATGCCGTTTGCTATTTCTGCTTCTGATGTAGCACAAGCTATCCTAGCAGTCGACCAATATGTCAAGGATTTGGATAAATAAAAGCAAAATAGAAAACAAGCCACCTTTCAACCATAAGGCTGACGAGGCGGCTTGTTTTTTAATGAGATTACCAGATATAAGGGAAAACTCGGTATCTAACCTTTTGGCAATATGTTTCGTAATTTTTTCCAAAGTGGTTACCTAAGGCTTTTTCTTCTACTTTAAGTCGAATGCCATATCCTACTACTAGTAAAATAAGACAGATAATGATTGTAAAAGGATTTAGTGAAGTGATTGATAGGCCAAGGATAGACAAGATACTGCCAGTATAGGCAGGATTTCTCACAATAGCATAAGGGCCATGGTCTACTAATTGTTGACTATCGGTTGTTTGAACGGCCAGTGTGAAGTTTTTTCCGAGATAATTGACCGCATAGATCCGCAATACGAACCCTGCTAGGGAGATGAGGATTCCAACATAGATCAAAAAAGGAGGCAATTGAGCTATAGAAGGTAGAAGTTGTTCATTCATTAATAGAAGACAACAAACAACACTACCAATAATGATGTAGCGACTTCCTTTGTCTGCAGAATCATTTACATTGTTTGACTTAGTTTTATTTTTAATCCACATTTCTGTGCTAATAAAAATAACAAAGAAAACATAAGTGAAAATAGTTTGTAAATTCATGATTATTCCTCCGGTCAGAATTATACACCTTTTAATTTTGGAGGTCAATCAAAGATTAACGCTTTAGAAATGGCTTATAGTTTTTATCGGTGAAAACTGGGTTCCGTCTTTCAAAATCCTTTGAAAATGGTATAATAGTAACATCACAAAAGTTGGAGATAAATATGAGCACTTACAATCATAGAGAAATCGAGCCTAAGTGGCAAAAATACTGGGCAGAGCACCATACATTTAAAACAGGTACGGACAAGGACAAGCCTAACTTTTATGCGCTGGACATGTTTCCGTACCCATCAGGAGCGGGGCTCCATGTAGGGCATCCAGAGGGCTACACAGCGACAGATATCCTTAGCCGCTACAAGCGAGCTCAGGGCTATAACGTCCTTCATCCTATGGGCTGGGATGCCTTTGGTTTGCCAGCTGAACAATACGCTATGGATACAGGCAACGACCCGGCTGACTTTACAGCGGAAAACATTGCCAACTTCAAGCGCCAAATCAATGCTCTGGGATTCTCTTATGACTGGGATCGGGAGGTCAATACTACTGACCCTAACTATTACAAGTGGACTCAGTGGATTTTCACCAAACTTTACGAAAAAGGTCTGGCTTATGAAGCAGAAGTGCCAGTAAACTGGGTGGAAGAGCTGGGAACGGCTATTGCCAATGAGGAAGTTCTGCCAGACGGCACATCTGAGCGCGGTGGCTATCCAGTTGTCCGCAAGCCTATGCGTCAGTGGATGCTGAAAATCACGGCCTACGCAGAACGTTTGCTCAATGACTTGGAGGAACTGGACTGGCCTGAGTCTATCAAGGACATGCAGCGTAACTGGATCGGTAAATCAACCGGTGCTAATGTAACCTTCAAATTAAGGATACAGATAAGGACTTTACTGTTTTTACGACTCGTCCGGACACCCTTTTTGGTGCAACCTATGCTGTCTTAGCTCCAGAGCATGCTCTCGTTGATGCCATTACAAGTGCCGAACAAGCCCAAGCAGTAGCAGACTACAAACATGCAGCCAGCCTCAAATCTGACCTGGCTCGGACTGATCTAGCTAAGGAGAAGACCGGTGTCTGGACAGGAGCTTATGCCATCAATCCAGTCAATGGCAAGGAAATCCCAATCTGGATTGCCGACTATGTGCTTGCAAGCTACGGAACAGGAGCTATCATGGCTGTTCCTGCGCATGACGAGCGCGACTGGGAGTTTGCTAAGCAGTTTGATTTAGAGATTATTCCGGTTCTAGAGGGGGGCAATGTTGCTGACGCTGCTTATACAGAAGACGGTCCGCATATTAACTCCGGCTTCCTAGATGGCTTGGACAAGGCTGCCGCTATTGAGAAAATGGTTGCTTGGCTGGAAGCGGAAGGTGTCGGAAATGAAAAAGTCACCTATCGTCTGCGCGACTGGCTCTTTAGTCGTCAGCGCTACTGGGGTGAGCCGATTCCAATCATTCATTGGGAAGACGGGACTTCAACAGCAGTTCCTGAAAGTGAACTGCCACTTGTCTTGCCTGTAACCAAGGATATCCGCCCATCTGGTACCGGTGAAAGCCCTCTGGCTAATCTGACTGACTGGCTGGAAGTGACTCGGGAAGATGGTGTTAAAGGACGCCGTGAAACCAACACTATGCCTCAATGGGCTGGCTCCAGCTGGTACTACCTGCGTTACATTGACCCCCACAATAATGAGAAATTAGCAGACGAAGACTTGCTCAAGGCTTGGCTGCCAGTTGACATTTACATTGGTGGGGCAGAGCATGCCGTGCTCCATCTTCTCTATGCTCGCTTCTGGCACAAGTTTCTCTATGATATCGGAGTGGTGCCAACCAAAGAGCCTTTCCAAAAACTCTTTAACCAAGGGATGATTCTGGGGACTAGCTACCGTGATCACCGTGGAGCACTTGTGGCGACTGACAAGGTTGAAAAACGCGATGGTTCTTTCTTCAACATCGAAACGGGAGAAGAACTAGAGCAAGCGCCTGCTAAAATGTCTAAGTCTCTGAAGAATGTAGTCAACCCAGACGATGTAGTGGAGCAATATGGTGCCGATACACTGCGTGTCTATGAAATGTTCATGGGGCCACTTGATGCGTCTATCGCTTGGTCAGAAGAAGGTCTTGAAGGCAGCCGTAAGTTCCTCGATCGTGTTTACCGTTTGATGACAAGCAAAGAAATCGTTGCGGAAAATAGCGGAGCTCTCGACAAGGTCTACCATGAAACAGTCAAGTCTGTTACCGAGCAGCTTGAGGAGCTCAAGTTTAACACAGCCATTGCCCAGCTCATGATCTTTGTCAATGCAGCCAACAAGGAAGAAAAACTCTATGTCGAATACGCTAAAGGCTTTATCCAATTGCTAGCGCCTTTTGCACCGCACTTGGCTGAAGAACTCTGGCAGGCAGTAGCTCAAACAGACCAGAGCATTTCCTATGTAGCTTGGCCAACTTATGACGAAAGCAAGCTGGTCGAGGCAGAGGTTGAAATCGTAGTTCAAATCAAGGGCAAAGTTCGTGCTAAGCTCGTTGTAGCTAAAGATCTAAGCCGTGAGGAACTGCAGGGAATCGCCTTAGCAGATGAGAAAATCAAATCTGAAATCGCCGGCAAAGAAGTCGTGAAAGTGATTAGCGTACCGAATAAACTTGTTAATATCGTTGTGAAATAAACTTCTTAACCTCAGAATGTCGTTTCTGAGGTTATTTTTATCGTTCACTTTTATTAAAACTGATAACTGTAGAAATTTATCGAACTGGTATCAGAAACCCCTGTCCACGCTTCTTCTTTCACCTTGGATGTGGTATAATAGCGGAAAAAATTGTGTAAAGGAAAGAAGCTAATGGGAAAAATACAGTCAAGTACAATTTCGGCAGCAGATGCAATCAGTGAGTTAGTTGATCTTGATACAAGTAATGCGCAAAATCAACAAGTTGAATTTTCCTATACGACTGGAATTGCTGGGATGGAAGCTGGCCGTCAGGCCTGCAATCAAATGCTTCAGGCTGTCAGCGATTTCAGCTCAGCTGTTCTAATCCAGGCCAATAAAATTCCAGAGATTGCTGCTAAAATAGAAAAACGCGACATAGAAGAAGCCAAGCGCTGGGAGAGTTAAGATGAAAACTGATAAAAGTGAAAAAGAACGTCAGGAACTCCATGAGAAAATTTTACAAGTAGAGCAAAAAGAAGATGAATTTATGCTTCTCAAACGTCAATATGAGAATTCTCTGGGGAATTTTGCAACAGATTTTCAGTATTTAACGACTCAAATGGAAACTCTGCTTTATGAACACCCGCAAAATGCTACTGCTCTCAGTCGCGATTTAGCGGATACTCAGTCTCTTAACCAACAGGTCAAGAATTATGTGGATGTTCAGATGGATGAACTGGGAAAGCTCAGTCATCAAACAAGAAATGCTATGGAAGAAGAGCGAGAAAAACTGATTAAAGAAAGGAATAGTCTGCCGTGGGAGTAAAATATAGTGCAACGGATTCTGCCCAGCTGATCCAAGCAATGGGCAATAATTTGCAAATCGCTAATCAAGTCACAGATCGGCTGTCAAGTGGTTGTGATCACTTGGTTGCTTCTTTAGAATCAGGTGAACTTCAAGGTGCAGCTTATACAGCTGGTAAAGGCCTATTTACTGAAATTATCATCCCGGCTATCAAGAAACTACAAGAGGCTATTGATGATATTCAGGGAGAGCTTGCTTCCTATAAGAGTGCTGATTCCGAGGTGGCTGGATATGGTGAATTGGACTTGGATCTACTGAAGGAACAGCTGAAAATAAAAAATGAGCAGCTAGAAAAGGTAGAAAAGCAGATTGCAGATAATCAAGATTTTTTCCGTAATGCAGGAGCTCTGCTGACAGGTAAGCTGGGAGACCTTTTATCTCAGACATCTGCTTTAATGGAAGTTGAAACTCAGCTAAATATAGGTATTCGGGAAATTCAAGAAAAAATAGATAAACTAGAATGGTTTGTGGCTCAGGTGTCTCAGTATTTCTCTGATAGTCTGCAGGTATTGGGATTGGCTATCCAAGGCGCAACCCAGCTTAGTCAGGTATTGGTAGATAGTAGTGGGAATTATTCTACTGAAGGCCTAGATATGAATTGGGTGGAGGGAATCAAGAACGTAAAGATTAAAACGATTTCAAACCAGTCATATAAAGATCCTAAAGAACAACTAATCCAAGCAGCTTCTCGGAATATGATGCTATCGGATGAAGGGGATGCTTATTATCGCGATCAGCTCAAGAAAAAATTAAAAGGGAAGCCACGTTCAGAATGGGATAAGATTGTTGATGATTATAATCATACTCTAAAAATTGACAATGAAGGCAATATTATCGATATCACTAATGCGAGTGATTATGAAAGTACTTTCTATATCGTTAAGAAGAATGGTCGTTACGATGAACAGTATACTAACCAGATCAATGAGGAATTACATAAACTAGAAGCGGAAAATGCTGAAGCTAATTTAGGAGCAGTGGCTCAGGGGCTTGTAGAAATTTTAGCTGGTATTGGTGTTTACTTTGGAGGAACAGTTGCTGAGGCTGTAGGTTTATTCTTTGGACTAGAATCTGCTGGAACTTCTGCAATTGCTGGTATAGCAGTGGCTGATTTGAGCTATGCTTTTGGCGGAAGTTTAGTAATAGATGGTGCCAGAAATATAGGTACAGCTATTGTTAAAACGAATATAGCCAATGGTAAAATCAGCCTAAATACAGCTAGCAACTACGACAGCTGGCAGGCCAATAAACCGACGAGTAAGACTATTTCTGGCAGGGGTGGTAAACTAATTGAAGCCCGAGTAGGAAATCGAAAAGTGAAGCTTCGTGTGGATTGGGAGCCAACTAGTGGTTCTAATGGTGATGGAGTTTTCCAGGTTCAATCTGGAAGTGGGAAGTCGGGGTACAATGTAGATGCTCATTTAGATATAAATGGAATTACTGGTAAAGATTCTATCCTGAATTTTATAAACAATCACCCTCAATTGAGAAATCTATCAAAGAGTGTTAAAGAAGAGATATTTAATAGAATTTGGAAAACATACCAAAATAATTATTGAAACTAGGAGAACAAATGAAACTATATCTTAAAGGCAACTACGAAACTAGTATTTACCAAAACTGTATGGAATATCCTTGGAAAATGTGGTTCAAGGAACGTAAGGGTGCGAAAGTTGGTTTTTCTTACGCACGTGATGATGATTTCTATTTTAGCGTTAGTTTGGATAAATTTTCTTCAAATGATGAGCGCTGGGGAGTGACTGATTTTAAAATAGGAGATAATCCATGGAATTCATTTAAATATGAGTATCTAATATTGGATTTTGAAGATTCCTATGAAAGCGATGGGCGAGAAAAAGGAGACTATCTTCGAATAATCACGACTCATAAGGATATTCTAACGGTTGATAAACGAGCACTCTATATCATGGCGATTGAAGTTGCATCTGCCATTGACGGTCAAATCAGCGAAGACGACAAAGAAACATGGCTGAGTGTTGAAGAATTCAAAACGAAACATAAAGACCTACTGAATTTGACCTACGACGAAGCAGTCGATATTAGTATAGAAGAGATAAGGGTTATGAAAGCCATTGACGATCCCATCTGGGAAGAATTGGATAGGAAGCGCGAGGAGTATATCCAAATCCATGGAGAAGTGGAGTTGGATGACGAGGACGAATGAAATTATATTTAAAGGTGATTATACAAAAAGAGTACCTTATGGTTATTTGGAACTAGCTGGAAAAATGTGGTTTCCAGAAGATGAGCAAGTTTCTTACTCAAATGCTGGGAATAATGATGCATTACAAGAGGATTTTTCTGTAAATTTATCCTTGAGGAAAAGTACTGCAGATAAGCGATGGTCTAGTGTCACACTAAAGGAAGGGGTACGAAGTCTCTTTTCACATATAAAAGAATGTATTGAAATTAATTTTGAAGATGCATTTGCTACAGATTATAATGAAAAGGGAGACTATCTCCGTATTTTAACCACCCATCTAGAAATTTTGACAGTTGATAGACGCGCCATGTACATTATGGCACTTGAGATTGCAAAGGTTATTGACGGACAAATTAGCGAGGATAATAAGAAGACATGGCTAACAGTCGAGGAGTTTAGGAAAAAGCACGAGGCTATTCTATCTCTGACTTTTGAAGAAGCAAATGAACTAAGTTTGGCAGAAATTCAAACGATGGATGTTGTAGACGATCCTCTTTGGGAGGAAGAAGCTAATCGTCGAAAAGAATATATACTAGCACATGGAGGCGATATCTCAGATTTATGAGACTTTATATAAAAGGCGATTTTACTAAAGAAATTCCATTTGATTACTTAGAACTAGCGAAAAGGATGTGGTTTGAAAATTATCAGGGAGAAGGCATCCCTCTCTCCTATTCTGGTTTTCTTCAAATCAGAGATAGGAATGATATAGCCATTCATCTAAAACTAGATAAACAGGATTATGATGAACGTTGGTTGCATGTTCCGATACAAGAAGGGATAAAATATCGCTTTTTTTCACAAATTGATGAAGAACTAAATTTAGATTATGAAGATGCTTATGTAACAGATTTTCGAGAAAATGGAGACTGTCTGCGTCTCGCTTCTACCCATCTTGAACTGCTCACTCTTGATAAACGTGCATTCTATATTATGGCGTTTGAGATTGCCACAATCTTTAATGGACAAATTAGCGAAGATGATAAGAAAACATGGCTAACAATCGAGGAATTCAAGGAAAAACACGAAGATATCTTATCTCTAACCTTTGAGGAGGCAAATGAGATGAGTTTGGAAGAAATTCAGACGATTGATGCTATTGACGACCCCATCTGGGAAGAATTGGATAGGAAGCGCGAGGAGTATATCCGAATCCATGGTGAAGTGGAGTTGGATGACGATGAGGAAGACGAGTGAGACTATATATCAAAAGTGATTTTAAGCAAAAAATAACATTTACTACTAGAGAGCTTGTTTGGAAGATGTGGTTTAAAGAACGGAATGGCAAGAAAATAAGTTACTCCAACGTTGGTGATGATGAGATGCTGCAAGATGATTTTTATTTCGGAGCAGAGTTGCGCAAATGGGCTTCAGTTGATGAAAGATGGGATAAGGCTCCTTTTATAATTCCGAGCAATCCTTGGTTGTCCTTGCAATATGAAGATATTGAACTTGAATTTGAACATGCCTTTATTTCCGACGACCGCGAAAAGGGGGAGTTTCTTCGAATTGCCTCAACTCATGTAGATATTTTGACGGTTGACAAGCGCGCTTTATACGTTATGGCTATTGAAGTAGCATCTGCCATTGATGGTCAGATTAGCGAAGACGGCAAGCAAAGTTGGCTAAGTGTAGAAGAATTTAAGGAATATTACAAGGATGTTCTTTTACTGACTTATGATGAAGCGGTTGAAATTAGTTTGGAAGAATTAAAGACAATGGTACCGGTAAGAGATCCTCTATGGGAAGAGGAAGAACGTCTTCGTGAAGAATATATCAAAATCCACGGTGAACGTGTTTATGACGATGATGAAGATGATTTTTAAGAGTAAGCTATGATACGAGAGTCTGATTAACACAGAAGACCATCATGTCCAGTATTTCAATTATATATTATGAACAAGACCTTGAGAATATTTTCTCAAGGTCTTTTGCTAGATTTTTAAATATTTATTAAACCAATCAAATTGATTACTCAATTAAGAGCAAGCAAATGGGCGCAAAAGAGGAAATTTTCATTAGAAGCTTCAAGCCCATATTCTACTTACAAAATAGGGGATAAAGGTGTATACTAAAAGCAAGGAAGAAATAGAAAGCAGGTATGTTCTATGAAGAAAACTGTCTATACAAAAGCTGGTCAGGTTGGTCTTGTTGAAGTGGACCGTCCGCAAATAGAGGCGCCAGATGATGCTATCATTCGTATCGTTCGGACCTGTGTCTGTGGCTCTGACTTATGGAGCTACCGCAATCCAGACATCGAAAAGAGCCATCAAAATAGTGGGCATGAAGCTATCGGGATTGTTGAAGAAATTGGTGAAGGGATCACAACGGTAAAGCCTGGTGATTTTGTTATTGCTCCCTTTACTCATGGATGTGGGGAATGTGATGCCTGTCGGGCAGGATATGACGGTACCTGTGATCGTCATGTTGGTAATAACTGGTCAGACGGGGTGCAAGCGGAGTATATGCGCTTCGAATTTGCCAACTGGTCCCTGGTCAAAATCCCAGGGCAACCCTCAGATTACACAGAAGGTATGCTAAAATCTCTCTTGACGCTAGCTGATGTCATGCCAACAGGCTATCATGCTGCGCGTGTTGCTGACGTCAAGCCAGGTGATAAGGTAGTTGTCATTGGTGACGGAGCGGTTGGACAATGTGCAGTAATTGCTGCTAAAATGCGTGGGGCATCTCAAATCGTCCTCATGAGCCGTCACGAAGACCGACAAAAGATGGCGCTAGAGTCAGGAGCGACAGCTGTTGTAGCTGAACGTGGTCAAGAAGGAATTGCTAAAGTTCGTGAAATCCTTGGAGGAGGAGCAGATGCAGCTCTCGAATGTGTCGGGACAGAAGCAGCTGTTGACCAGGCACTGGGAGTTCTTCACAATGGTGGTCGGATGGGCTTTGTTGGAGTTCCTCATTATAACAACCGTGCTCTTGGATCGACTTTCGCCCAAAACATTACAGTGGCAGGCGGAGCAGCCTCCGTCACGACTTACGATAAGCAAATTTTGCTCAAGGCTGTCCTTGACGGCGATATCAATCCAGGACGTGTCTTCACTTCAAGTTATAAACTTGAAGATATTGATCAAGCCTATAAAGACATGGATGAACGCAAGACCATTAAGGCTATGATTGTGATTGATTAGAAAAAAGTCTAGTAGAATTGTTGTCTACTAGGCTTTTTTTGTTAGAGTCATTCTTAAATAGCTGTTGAATTTTTTTGTCTATTCCCCATGAAAATGAATTTACAGGCCAATAAGAGTTAAGCTTATATTCGAAAAGAGGTTCTATGAAGTCTATTATTATCTGCGTGCAAACGATAGAGTAAGTTTATCAGCTTGTTGGCCTTTACTGAGTGAGATTTGCAGATAAGTAAGGTTTTTTTGGCATGGGTAGATTTAGGAAAATAAAAAAATATCAAAAAAATGTCACTAATTATTGACAATGTTTCGAAAAAAACTGTGTAATAGATAATGTAACAAATATTATTACAACAAAGAAAAAGATGCTATGAAGATCTTTAACGGATTCAAACAACTTTTTTTAAACAGAAAGAGGAAAAAAAATAATGACAAACTTCTCAGATTTACAAGCAAAACGTCGCTCCATCTATGCTTTTGGGCAAAAGATGGAGTACTTACAAAACCAAGAATTGATTGATACTATCCAAGGAGCAATTCTCCAAACACCAACAGCTTTCAACTCACAAACATCACGGGTTGTGATTCTGTTGGATGAAGAGTCAGATGCTTTCTGGAATGAGATTGCCTACTCAGAACTTGAAAAAGTGACTCCAGCTGAAGCTTTTGAAGGAACAAAAGAACGCCTAGCAGGTTTTGCTCAAGCAAAAGGAACCATTCTTTTCTATGAAGATCAAGACGTTGTCAAAGGTCTTCAAGAGCAATTCCCGCTTTACGCTGAAAATTTCCCAATTTGGTCAGAGCAAGGCCACGGGATTGCCCTGTATGCGACATGGTTGGCTTTAGCTGAGCAAAATATTGGCCTTAACGTGCAACACTATAACCCCCCTTAGTAGATGCACAATTGGCTGAAAAATATGATATCCCAGCTAACTGGAAACTCCGTGCTCAAGCACCATTTGGAGAAATCAAGGCACCGGCCGCTGATAAAGAGGTTCAAACAGAAAACCGCTTCAAGGTATTTGGAAATTAATCAATCTAGAAAATCCCATCTGGAACTAGATGGGATTTTTAGTTTGTTCTCAATCCTTTAAAAAGTGGACAGGAAAGACCATTTCGGAGTATCGAGAAGAGATTCAGAAACACTCCCCCCAAAAAATAGAACTTGACAGGTATTAGATGGTAGAAATCTGCTACCTTTTCTCTTAAATCGTCGGACTTTTCTCATTTTCCTATTTTTCCTTGTATTCGTTATGGATATTATTTATAATGATTATAAATAAAGGACAAGGGAGAATAATATAAATGGAAGAGCATAAAATTGATAAGAACTTTAGTGGTCGGCTGAACATCTTGCGAGCTGGGGTTTTAGGAGCAAATGATGGTATTATTTCCATCGCAGGAGTAGTAATTGGGGTGGCCAGTGCGACGGACAATGTTTGGATTATCTTTCTGTCTGGTTTGGCAGCTGTCTTTGCAGGTGCCTTTTCTATGGCAGGCGGAGAGTATGTGTCTGTTTCTACTCAAAAGGATACGGAGGAGGCTGCTGTTGCCAGAGAACGGGAGCTTTTAGAGAAGAATCCAGATATTGCAAGGCAGTCCCTTTATGCTGTCTATGTCCAAAATGGTGAGTGTGAAACATCTGCCCAGCTTATGACCAACCGGGCTTTTCTTCAAGATCCACTGGAGGCCTTGGTGGAGGAAAAGTATGGTATTGAGATCGAGGAGTTCACTAATCCTTGGCATGCGGCCATCTCCAGCTTTTTAGCTTTTGCGGTTGGTGCGCTTTTTCCTATGATTACCATTATCCTGCTTCCTGCCAGCGTCCGTATCTGGGCAACCGTTCTAATCGTGGCTTTGGCGCTTTTGGGAACGGGCTATACCAGTGCTAAGCTAGGAAAAGCACCGATTAAAAATGCCATGATTCGAAACCTTGTGATCGGCCTTCTTACCATGGCGGTCACTTATCTGGTCGGACAGATTTTTGCGATTTAATCTGAGAGAAAAAATAAAAGGGGGTTCCCTTTTCAACAAATTATAGAAGAAAGAGTGACTTTTTAGGAAGTTATCAGGAAGGTGTTGTTAGCACCTTCTTTTTTTGTTATAGTGGTGCTAGCAAAGAGATTTACTAGAAAAGAATGAGGCAGATAGATATATTTATGAAAAAAATGAACGAAATTGCGGACTTTGCTCCCTTGCCTTCAATAGCTCAGCTGGCTTATCATCGAGATGAGTTGGCGGCTTTTATTCATTTTGGCATCAATACCTTTTATGAGCAGGAATGGGGCAATGGTCAGGAAGATCCTCGCCTTTTTAATCCGTCTAAACTGGATACGGATCAGTGGATTAGAGTTTTGAAAGAAACCGGATTTAAAAGAGTAGTTGTTGTGGTCAAGCACCATGATGGTTTTATCCTTTATCCGAGTCGCTACTCTGACTATACGGTGGCAGCTAGTCCCTGGAGGGATGGAAAGGGTGATCTATTAGCAGAAATTTCTCGCTCAGCAAGCAGGTATGATATGGATTTAGGTCTTTACTTGTCTCCTTGGGATGCTCACAGTCCGCTCTATCATATTGAGACTCAAGATGCCTATAACGAATACTATCAGAAACAACTGGAAGAAATTCTGAGTAATCCGTTTATGGCAATAAAGGGAAATTTGTAGAAATCTGGATGGATGGGGCGCGCGGTGAGGGTGCACAAAAGCTTACCTATGATTTTGGATCTTGGTTTGAGACCATTCGTCATTACCAAAAAGACGCTCTGATCTTTTCGACAGAAGCGACTGAACTACGTTGGATAGGAAATGAAAGAGGTCGGGCTGGAGATCCTTTGTGGCAGAAAATTCGACCAGAAAAACTAAGTGAGAATACTCCATCGGCCTACCTCTGCCATGGGGATCCGCAAGGGACACAGTATTCCTTAGGAGAAGCTGATGTATCCTTGCGCTCGGGCTGGTTTTATCATGCGAGTCAGCAGCCCAAATCTTTGGCTGATTTGCTGGATATCTATATGGATTCCGTTGGGCGTGGGACACCCCTCTTACTCAATGTGCCACCAACTAAGGAGGGGCTATTAGCTGAAGAAGATGTCCAGCGCTTGAGGGAATTTTACCAGGTCATTTCAGATTTATATACGGATAATCTAGCCTTCCAGGCCAAGGTGAGCTGTAGCAATGAAAAAGAAGACTTTCCATCTAGTCATCTGACGGATGGACGGGAAGATACTTTCTGGGCGCCAGCTTCAGATGAGTCGGCCTATGTCTTAGAAATTGACTTGGGCCAGACTCGTAGTTTTAATCTCGTTGAAATTCGAGAACCCATTGCCAAAGGCCAACGGATCGCAGGCTTTACCTTAGAAGTGAAGCAAGAGACAGGCTGGACGGATTTTGCTCATGGTCAGACCATTGGTTACAAGCGATTATTCTTAGGGGAAATGGTTGAGGCTCGCTATTTAAGATTGATCTTGACGGATTTTCAAGCTCTTCCCCTTTTGAACAAGCTTGCAGTCTATAAGACACCGGCTGTGCTGGAAAAGAAAAATACAATTGCTGGTTTAGAATTTTCAAAAATAAGCTCTCCTCTTGTCGGAGGGCAAACCCTTTCAATCAGTCTCAGCCGTTTGGACAAAGTGGAGGATAGAGAGAAAATTCAGATAGTCACAGAGCCCGGTACTGGAACGCATGGGACGGCTTATCTGGATCAGATTTGGGAAATCACATTTGACTCTGGGGAGCAGATGAAAGAAATCAAGCTATCGACTTTAGCTTTTACAGGTCAGGAAGACTTAGATTTTTATCTTTGTGCTTGCCTAGAGGATGGTCGGCAAAATCGGGTCAAAATCGTGGTCAAGCCAAGCTCAGAATAAAAACGCGGAACTTTTGTTCGGCGTTTTTTGTATATTATTCTTTAGAAGAATTTGGTAGCCAAGACAAGTGGAAGTCTAGGCGCTTAGCGACTAGCAGTTCTTCATGGGAAATTTGTTGCAATACCTGCCCATCTAACTCGGCCTTAGTCACGAACTGGAAGTGAGGGTAGTTGTCATGAGCATAAATGTCTAGCCATGTTTGACTTTGTGGCAGATACAGGCGTAGATGATTGAAGAGAGGAATACCTAGGTCGTAAAATGGTTTCCGGGACAGGTCGGATAGAGTCCGATGGCGCTCCATATGTACCAAGCAGAGAGGCTACCATTGTCTTCGTCACCAGGGAAAGCTTGCCAGCCAGGTCGGAAGCCTTGCTCTCTCAGGCTTTTAATAAGTAGACTCGTATACTCCGGTTTATCACTGTAGCGGAAGAGATAGGGGATGTGAAAGCTGGGCTGATTTGAAATGGCTAGTTGACCAAAATGAGCTGTCGCCATTTCACTCATTTCGTGGATTTCATAGCCATAACCTGTTACGTCAAAGAAAGGCTGGTCCTGGCAGAGCTTGGTTAGGTAATCAGTGAAAGCAGTTTGCCCTCCCATTAGATTTTTCAATCCTTCAATATCGTGGAAGACGCTGAGTGTATTTTGAATAGCTGAGCATTCTGCATAATCTCGACCCCAAGTGTATGGAGAAAAGTCTGGCCTGAATTGGCTGTTCCGATCTTTGGCTCTCATGCAACCCGTTTCTGGATCAAATAGATGCTGGTAATTAAGAGACTGCTGTGAGTATTGCTCAGCTACTGGTTCTTGTTGGAGTTTATTGGCAAGACTGGCAATACAAAAATCACTATAGCTATAGTCTAGGGTATGGCTGACACTTTCATGGTAGTCAAATGGCAGGTACCCTAGAGTTTGATAGTCCGAAGCCCCTTGTCGACCGTATCGTTTAGAAGAGTCTTCCTTTTCTGCTGTCTCTAACATGGCTTGGAAAAGGTCTTTTTCTAAATCAGGTATGAGATTTTTAGCAGTAGCATCTGCAATGACACCATCTATCAAGGTACCTGGCATCATGCCCCGTTCGTCAGGAGCAAGCCACTTGGGTAAAAATCCTGTTTCTTTGTAGAAATTCAGAAAGCCTTCTAGAAAGTCATGATAAGTATCTGGTGCCATAAGGGCCAATAGAGGAAAGCTAGTACGAAATCCATCCCAAAAACCGATATTGGTAAAGAGTTTCCCTGGCTGAACAGTCTGGTGGGTAAAATCCCAATGGATTTCTTGACCTTCTGCATCAAGCTCATAAAAGGTTTGGGGAAAGAGAAAGAGCCGGTAGAGAGCTTGGTCAAACATTCGCCGGTCTACCTTGCCTTGGTCTACAATATCAAAACGATGGAGAAAGGCTTCCCAGTCTTGTTTAGTTTCTTCTTTGAGTTCGTCAAAGGAAGACTGGGGTAGATTGATCAAGGCTTGTTCTTCTGATATAAAAGATGTGGCTAAGGAAAATTGCAGTTGGCCTTGCTCGAAATCTAGGACAAGGTCTTGGTCTAAGAAACTCTGTTTTTTGATAGGCTGATCAAAGCGCAGGCAGACATGCATGACTAAGGGTCGTTTGGCTGGCTTGGTTTCTTCCTTGAGGCTACCTAAGAGAGTGTTGGCATCTACTTGCCGAAAAGTCGTATTTGCTTCACTATGGAGGATGAGACTGATAGGTTTCTCTCTCTGGTTGGACAATCGGAAACGAGCTCCGTAGCGACTAGGAGTCAGCTCAGTGCTGATCTGGTAGCGGTTGGAGTTGATTTTTAGATAATGAGGCTGGAAGATACTCTCGTCTGGTCGATAAGAAGACTGGCGGTGATAAATATCTGAATGCTGTATATTTTCTGAGACAGGAGTTATGAGAAGCCACGAGTAGTCACCAATCCAAGGGCTGGGTTGGTGGGTTAGACGGATGCCTTGGAAAATAGGTGAGTCTGGATTAAAAAACCAAGATCCGTCTGTATGGCTACTTTGAGGTACAAAGTAGTTCATACCAAATGGGGCCCCTGTATAGGGCAGGGTATTGCCATGTGAAATGCTATGGGAATTGTCCGTTCCAAAACGGGTATCAATTGTTTCTAGTATTGGTTTCATATAAAATCTCCTTGTAATGAGGCCAGCTTTTTCTAGATTATATCATGAAAAACAATCCTAGGGATAAGGCAAAAATATAATATCGAAAGGTCTTTAGTTTGTGTATATATTTTGAAAACGGTTTGGCCTATACTAGAGGATGTAAAGGACTATGAAAAAGGAGAAAATAATGGTTTATTCAAAAGAAATCGTCGGGAAATGGTTGGAGTCTGTTGCCCAGTTAGCCCACGAACATCCAGCTTGGGTATCCGTTTTTGAGCGTTGTTATACAGACACTTTAGATAATACAGTAGAAATATTAGAAGATGGCTCAACCTTTGTTTTAACGGGAGATATACCAGCTATGTGGCTGAGGGATTCGACAGCTCAGCTCAAGCCCTATCTCTTTGTAGCTAAGGAAGATCCGAAAACACGCAAAACAATTGCTGGTCTGGTCAAACGTCAGATGACACTGATTTTAAAAGATCCCTATGCCAACGCTTTTAATATCGCGGATAACTGGAAGGGACATCATGAGACAGACCATACAGACTTGTCTGGTTGGATTTGGGAACGCAAGTATGAAGTGGATTCCCTCTGCTATCCTCTACAATTAGCCTACCTCTTGTGGAAAGAGACAGGTGAGACGAGCCATCTCGATGCTACTTTTGTTGCTGGTGTTAGAGAAATTCTTCGGGTTTGGACGGTAGAACAAGACCACAGTCGCTCTTCTTATCGTTTTTGTACGTGATACGGACCGCAAGGAAGACACACTAGTTAATAATGGGCAAGGACCTGAATTTGCTGTGACAGGGATGACTTGGTCAGCCTTTTCGTCCAAGTGATGACGCTTGTATTTACAGCTATTTAGTGCCTTCGAATATGTTTGCAACAGTTGTCTTAGGTTATGTGGCAGAAATCTTTGAAAAATTGAATCTGGATGGCGCTGAGGAGATTGTCCCTCATGCACAGCGCCTGCAAAAGGAAATCAAAGAAGGAATTGAGAATTACGCCTATACCAAAAAAATGCCAAAGGTGAAAAGATTTACGCTTTTGAAGTAGATGGTTTGGGGCATGCTAGCATTATGGATGATCCAAATGTACCGAGTCTTTTGGCAGCGCCTTATTTAGGCTTTTGCTCGATAGATGACGAAGTCTACCAAAATACACGTCGCACCACTCTTAGCCCTGAAAATCCTTACTACTATGAAGGAGAGCGAGCTGCAGGAATAGGAAGTTCACACACCTTTTATCGTTATATTTGGCCGATTGCCTTGGCAATTCAAGGTTTGACCACGCACGATAAGGAAGAAAAACGCCGGATCTTAGACCTCTTGGTGGATTGTGACGGAGGAACAGGTGTCATGCATGAAAGCTTCCATGTAGATGATCCGACTAAGTATTCTCGTGAATGGTTCAGCTGGGCTAATATGATGTTCTGCGAATTGGTATTAGACTATTACGATTTAAAAATTGACGTATAAAATTTAAAAAATAGAGGTATAAAATGGAAAATATTACCGTACATATTATTTCTCACAGCCACTGGGATCGAGAATGGTATCTCCCTTTTGAATCCCATCGGATGCAGCTGGTAGAGCTTTTTGATAACCTTTTTGATCTTTTTGAAAATGATCCAGATTTCAAGAGTTTCCACCTAGATGGGCAAACAATTGTTTTGGACGATTATTTGGAAATCCGTCCTGAAAATCGGGCCAAGCTGCAGCACTACATTGACGAAGGCAAACTGAAAATCGGGCCTTTCTATATCTTACAGGATGATTATCTGATTTCCAGCGAAGCCAATGTCCGCAATACCTTGATTGGTCAGCAGGAGTGCAAGAAGTGGGGCAAGTCTACTCAGATTGGTTATTTCCCAGATACTTTTGGGAATATGGGGCAAGCGCCTCAGCTTTTGCAGCAATCTGGTATTCAAGTAGCTGCTTTCGGTCGAGGAGTGAAGCCAATCGGATTTGACAACCAAGTCTTAGAAGATGAGCAGTTTACTTCTCAGTATTCTGAAATGTACTGGCAAGGTGCAGATGGCAGTAAAGTCCTAGGGATTCTCTTTGCCAACTGGTATAGCAATGGGAATGAAATCCCAGTCGACCCTGAGGAAGCGAAGATTTTTTGGGAGCAAAAATTAGCAGATGTGAAGAGCTACGCCTCTACAAACCAATGGCTGATGATGAACGGCTGTGATCACCAGCCAGTTCAGCGCAACCTCAGCCAAGCCATTCGAGTAGCCAATGAGCTTTATCCAGATATCAACTTTGTACACAGTTCTTTTGATGGCTATGTGCAAGCGGTGGAAGCAGCTCTTCCTGAGGAATTGTCTACAGTTCAGGGCGAATTGACCAGTCAAGAAACAGACGGTTGGTACACTCTGGCTAATACTTCCTCAGCTCGAATCTATTTAAAACAAGCTTTCCAAGAAAACAGCAACTTGCTAGAGCAGGTAGTTGAGCCACTAACCGTTATCACAGGCGGTCACAATCACAAAGATCAGCTGACTTATGCTTGGAAAACCCTTTTGCAAAATGCTCCGCACGACAGCATCTGTGGCTGTAGTGTAGACGAAGTTCACCGTGAAATGGAGACCCGCTTTGCCAAAGTTAATCAAGTGGGAGAATTTGTCAAAGGCAACCTGCTAGAAGAATGGAAACGCAAATTAGATAGCCATCAAGCTGAGAGTGACCTGCTCTTCACTGTTGTCAATACTGGTCTCCATGATAAGGTCGATACCGTTTCTGTAGATGTGACTTTTGCGACCTGTGATTTCAAGGAAGCGCATCCGACAGAAGCCTATCGGAGAATGGCAGAGCTGACGATTCCAGACTTGATTGTCAAGGATTTGGATGGTCGTCCTGTCGAAGCCAAAATCGAAGATTTGGGAGCTAATTTCCAATATGACCTTCCAAAGGATAGCTTCCGTCAGGCTTATATTGCTCGTCAGCTGCGCGTGACTTTACCACTTCATCTAGCACCTTTGTCTTGGAAAACCTTCCAATTGCTTCCTGGTGCAAAAGAAGAGCATGAAGGCCTCTACCGCAATGGCGTGATTGATACTCCATTTGTGACTGTTAGCTTTGATGAAGACTTGACCGTTTACGATAAATCAACTCATGAAGCCTATGAAGACTTCCTCCGATTTGAAGATCGTGGCGATATTGGAAATGAGTATATCTACTTCCAGCCAAAAAATACAGAGCCAATCTATGCAAAACTGGCTAGTGTTAAGGTTTTGGAAAACAATGCCCGCTACGCTAAGGTGGAATTGAGCCATGAATTGACCTTGCCCGTAAGCGCTGATGACTTGCTTGAGCAAGAGCAAAAAGGCATCGTAGAATTTATGACTCGCTCAGCAGGTCGTTCGTCAGAAGTGACAACCATGATCTTGACGACTGAGTTGACGGTCTTTGCGGACAGCCCGCAACTGCGCTTTAAGACTCGCTTTACTAATACTGCTAAAGATCACCGCATCCGTGTTCTTTTCAGAACCCACAACAGCAGTAAAACCAACGATTCAGACAGCATTTATGAAGTAGTTCGTCGTAATAACCAACCAGCTGCTTCATGGGAAAATCCAGAAAATCCACAGCACCAGCAAGCTTTCGTCAGTCTTTATGATGACCAAAAAGCAGTAACAGTAGCTAATAAAGGTCTAAATGAATATGAGATTTTAGGCGATGATACGATTGCCGTAACTATCCTACGGGCGACAGGTGAGCTGGGCGACTGGGGCTACTTCCCAACACCAGAAGCCCAGTGCTTGCGTGACTTCCAAGTCGAATACACAGTAGAATGTCATCAACCACAAGAACGCTTTAGCGCTTATCGTCGGGCGAAAGCCTTCCAAACGCCGTTGACAGCTCTGCAAATTTCCAAACAAGATGGAAGTGTTGCGGCAACTGGACAAGCCTTAGAGCACCCAGTTCTCAATTTGCCTGAAATCTGTCCAACGGCCTTGAAAGTGGCTGAAAACAAGTCAGGAATCATCCTTCGTTACTACAATATGACCCAAGAAGAGCAAGAAGTGACGACTGATTCCCAAACGCTAGTTAACCTTTTAGAAGAAGTAGTGCCTGAAAAGTCAGGAGTTTTAGGACCTCAGGAAATTCGTACAGAACTATTGAAATAAGATTAAACTGAGACTGGGGTGTCTTACCCCAGCCTTAGAGTTAATAAAATAAGTAAAGGAGAAACATGGTCATTGCAACAGTCGATATAGGCGGAACAGGTATCAAGTTTGCAGCTATATCTAAAGAAGGGGATATACTGGAAAAGAAAGACCTTGCAACACCTGACAATCTAGGTGACTTGCTGGCTTGGTTGGATTCTTGTCTTTCTCAGCGAGAGTACCAGGGCATTGCCATGAGTGTGCCTGGAGCAGTTGATCGAGAAACAGGCATCATTGGTGGTATTAGTGCAGTTCCTTATATTCATGGTTTTTCTTGGTATGATAAGCTAGCTTCTTACGGTTTACCGATTCATTTAGAAAATGATGCCAACTGTGTTGGTTTAAGCGAGCTTTTGGCTCACCCTGAGCTAGAAAATGCAGCCTGCGTGGTCGTTGGAACTGGTATTGGTGGCGCCATGATTCTCAATGGCAGATTGCACCGTGGCAAACACCATCTGGGTGGAGAATTTGGCTATATGCTCTTGTCTGAACCAGCTGAGACGCTAGGGAATTGGTCGCTTCTTGCTTCGACAGGTAGTCTTGTTCGTTCTGTTCAAGCTAGTACTGGCTCGCAAGCCTGGAATGGTAAGAAGATCTATGAAGCAGCTGCAGCAGGAGATGAAACTTGCCAAGCAGCAATTGAGCAGATGAACCGAAACCTTGCCAAGGGGCTGCTCAATATCCAATATTTATTTGATCCGGATGTGATTAGTTTGGGTGGCTCTATCAGCCAAAATCCTGATTTTATTCAAGGTGTCCGCTCAGCGATTGCTTATTATGTTGATCGCTATGAAGAATATTCGGTTGTACCAGAGATTCTGGCTTGTACCTACCAAGGAGAGGCTAATCTGTATGGTGCTTTAGTAAACTGGTTACAGGAGGAAGGCCAATGGCCACATTCTTAGGATTATCTAATAAACAAGAAAAAGCTCTTGCTCGGTTAGACAAATATTTGAATCTAGGCGAGATTGAAGTCATTCTTATCCCTGATTCAGCGGCATCGATCAAGGTGGAAGGACGTCAGGGACATTATCAAATCAGTTATAAGCAACCCCATCAGCTCTATCGAGCCTTAGCCTTATTATCTGCTGCGCTTAGATCAGGTCAAGATGAGGTGCAGATTGAAGAAGAGGCAGCCTATGAGGATTTGGCCTATATGGCTGACTGTTCCCGCAATGCTGTCTTAAACCTAAACGCAGCTAAGAAGATGATTGAGGTCTTGGCATTGATGGGGTATTCTACCTTTGAGCTCTATATGGAAGACACCTATGAGATAGAAAATCAGCCTTATTTTGGCTATTTTAGAGGACGCTACACAGTTGCAGAATTGCAAGAGATTGAAGACTATGCAGCAGATTTTGATATGAGCTTTGTTCCTTGTATTCAAACCTTGGCCCACCTATCCGCTTTTGTTAAATGGAGTGTCAAGGAAGTACAAGAACTGCGAGATGTTGAGGATATCCTGCTGATTGGTGAAGAAAAAGTTTATAATCTAATTGAGGGCATGTTCCAGACCATGGCGCATTTGCGTACACGCAAGATTAATATCGGTATGGACGAAGCCCACTTGGTCGGTCTCGGACGTTATTTGATTCAACATGGTTTCCAAAATCGCAGTCTTCTTATGTGCCAACACCTTGAGCGAGTCTTAGATATTGCAGATAAGTATGGTTTCCACTGTCAGATGTGGAGCGATATGTTCTTCAAACTCATGTCTGCAGATGGTCAGTACGACCGTGATGTAGAAATCCCAGAAGAAACCCGAGTTTATCTAGATCGCCTTAAAGAGCGAGTGACCTTGGTTTATTGGGATTATTATCAGGATAGTGAGGAAAAATACAATCGTAACTTCCAAAATCATCATAAGATCAGCCAAGACATTGCCTTTGCTGGTGGAGCTTGGGAAGTGGATTGGCTTTACGCCGCATAATCATTTTAGTCGCTTAGTAGCTATTGAAGCCAATAAGGCTTGCCGGAAAAATCAAGTCAAGGAAGTGATTGTGACAGGCTGGGGAGATAATGGTGGAGAGACTTCTCAATTCTCAGTCCTACCTGCTCTGCAGATTTGGGCGGAACTAGCTTATCGAAATGACTTGAAGAAAGTTTCAGAACACTTTTTAGTGAGTACAGGGCTTGACTTTGATGATTTCATGAAAATAGATTTGGCCAATCTTTTGCCAGGTTTACCAGAAAATCTTAGTGGTATCAATCCAAATCGCTATGTCTTTTATCAAGATATCCTCTGTCCTTTGCTGGAACGCCATATTCGACCAGAAGAAGACAAACAGCATTTTGAAGCATCTGCTCAACAGTTAAAAGAAGTCAGGCAAAGAGCGGGCGATTATGCCTATCTTTTTGAGACCCAGAGCCAGTTAAATGCACTCTTAGCCTTGAAGATTTCCGTAACATCTGGCATTCAGAAAGCCTATCGTGAAGGGGATAAGGAAGGTTTGGCAGACTTGGCAAAAAAAGATTTGCCTCAGCTTTACCAAATGGTTGAAGACTTTTCAGAGCAATTAAGTCGTCAATGGCAGCAAGAAAACAAAATTTTTGGTTTGGACACAATCGACATTCGCTTTGGAGGTTTGCTCAAGCGGATCAAACGAGCACAAGAACGTCTGCAGCAATATACTTGCGGTAACATCGAGAAGGTTGAAGAATTAGAACAAGAAATCTTGCCTTTTAATGATTTCTATAAGGACCATGGTTTGACAGCGACAACGGCCAACCAATGGCACTTGATTGCAACAGCTTCAACAATTTATACGACTTAAAAAAAGACCGGCCTTTTTGGGGTCGGTTTTTTCATCTCATTTTTATCTATAAATTGGATAAATAATTTGTATAGTTTTTTCTATAATTTGGAGTTTAAAATTAATTTTAAAAAAGCATATAATAGAAATGTGAAAACGGTATCAACTAAATAGAAAGGGAGATTTGCATGAATAAGTTGATAAAAACATTAAAAGAAAATTTCGTTTTCTTGCTCATGGTTCTGCCAGGAGTTATTTGGTTGATTTTATTCTTCTACATTCCGGTTTTCGGAAACGTAGTTGCCTTTCAGGATTTCCACATTCACCCCGATGGTTTCATTGCCAGTATCTTAAATAGTAAATGGGTGGGATGGGATAACTTCAAATTCCTATTTAGTTCGAGGGACGCATTTATCATTACCCGTAATACCCTGCTCTACAACTTTGGATTTATCATTCTAGGTTTGATTGCTGCAGTGGCGATTGCGATTATCTTTAGTGAAATGCGATCTAAGAAGTTAGTGAAAGTGTACCAAACTTCGATGCTCTTTCCTTATTTCTTGTCTTGGGTTATTATCAGTTACTTTGTAGATGCTTTCTTAAACATTGATAAAGGGCTGATTAATCACTTGCTTCAAGGTTTTGGAAAAGAAGCGATTAACTTCTATACAACTTTAGGAATTTGGCCGGCTCTTTTGCTCTTCTTGGGTATTTGGAAGGGGCTTGGATATAGTAGTGTTATCTACTATGCAACCATTATGGGGATTGACCCGACCTACTATGAAGCTGCAACAGTGGATGGTGCGACTAAGTGGCAACGCATTCGCAATATTACCTTGCCTCAGCTGACACCTCTGATTACGGTCTTGACCATTCTAGCAGTCGGAAATATCTTCCGCGCGGATTTCGGTCTCTTCTATACAGTGACCCGTAACGGAGGAGGAGGCTCTCTTTATAGTGTTACTAACGTTTGGACGTATATGTCTACAACGGACTTTCAGGAACTGGGGACATCACAATGGCCGCAGCCGCAGGATTGTACCAATCCGTTGTCGGTTTAATACTCGTTTTAGTATCTAACTTGATTGTTCGTCGCATAGATAAAGATTCTGCGCTATTCTAGAAAGGAGGAACCAATGAAAAAATCGGAAAAAATCAAAAAAGAAAAAATCGATAACGTTGGTATCCATGCCTTCAGTAAGCCAGCTAACTTATTTTTCAGTATTTTAATTGGGATTATTGCCCTATCTTGTATCTTACCATTTATCTTCGTTATTATGATCTCTATTACAAATGAGTCTGTGATAGCGACAAATGGTTTCAGCTTCTGGCCTTCTAAATTTGGCTTTGACGGTTACCTTTTCCTGGTACAGTTTAAGGACAAAATTTTAAACTCCCTTTTTATCACTCTGTTTGTGACAGCAGTCGGTACCAGCGTCAATGTCTTCATGACAACGACATACGCATATGCAATTTCTAGAAGAACATTTAAATACAAACGCTTCTTCACAGTATTTGCTTTGATTACCATGCTCTTTAATGCAGGTATGATTCCAGGTTACATCGTGGTAACTCAGTTGCTACGAATCGGAGATACCATTGCGGCCTTGATTATACCAATGTTGCTTTCTCCATTTAACATTATCTTGATGCGTACCTTCTTTAAACGGACGATTCCAGAAGCAATTCTTGAATCAGCTAAGATTGATGGTGCAAGTGAAACACGGATTTTCTTCCAAATTTGTTTACCACTTGCTCTACCAGGTATTGCAACAATCAGTCTCTTCACAGCTCTAGCTTATTGGAATGACTGGTTCAATGCCTTGCTTTATATCAAAAATCCAGATTTCTATCCTTTGCAATACTTGCTGATGCAAATCCAATCAAATATGGACTACATCGCAAAATCATCAGGTCTGTCATCACAAGTTGTTGGGGCAGCCAGTGGACTGCCTAAAGAAACTGGTCGTATGGCCATGGTGGTTGTGGCAACCTTGCCAATTGCAATGCTCTACCCATTCTTCCAACGTTATTTCGTAAAAGGTTTAACGATTGGTGGGGTCAAGGAATAAAAATCCTAAACTTGCCTGTCATGTTTGGATTTCCTTGAAGTCAGCTTCGTAACTGAGCTTATCAGTTCATTAAATTGTTTATCAAAAAATAAAAATAAAGGAGTTTTTCTTATGAAAAAGTGGCAAAAAGTCGCACTCTTCTCAGCCAGCGCTCTCTTGATTACAGCTTTGGCGGCCTGCGGTAGCAGTAAATCATCTAGTTCAGAAAATGGTCCAACAACCATTAAGATGTACCAAATTGGTGATAAACCAGACAACTTGGACAAATTGTTGGAAAATGCTAACAAGATCTTGGAAAAGAAAGTTAATGCTAAATTAGAAATGCAATACCTTGGTTGGGGTGACTACAGCAAGAAAATGTCTGTAATTACTTCATCTGGTGAAAACTATGATATCACTTTTGCTGATAATTATGTTGTAACTGCTCAAAAAGGTGCTTATGCTGACTTGACAGACCTTTATAAGAAAGAAGGGAAAGAACTTTACAAAGCTCTCGATCCTGCTTACATCAAAGGTAACACTGTAAATGGTAAGATCTATGCTGTTCCAGTAGCTGCTAACGTAGCATCATCACAAAACTTTGCCTTCAACGGTCCTCTTTTGGAAAAATATGGAATTGACATTTCAAACGTGAATTCATATGAAACACTTGAACCTGTTTTGAAAGCAATCAAAGAAAAAGATCCAAACGTTGTACCATTTGCAATTGGTAAAAACTTCATTCCATCAGAAAACTTTGACTACCCAGTAGCAAACGGTCTTCCATTTGTTATCGATATGGAAGGCGACACTACTAAGATCGTCAACCGTTATGAAGTTCCTCGCTTCGTAGAACACTTGAAGACTCTTCACAAATTCTACAATGCTGGATACATTCCTAAAGACGTAGCAACAAGTGATACCACTTACGAACACAACAGCGATACATGGCTTGTTCGTGAAGAAACAGTAGGTCCTGCTGACTATGGTAACAGCTTGCTTTCACGTGTAGCAAACCGTAAGATCGAAATCAAACCAATTACTAAATTCATCAAGAAAAACCAAACAACTCAAGTTGCTAACTTTGTTATCTCAAACAACTCTAAGAACAAAGAAAAAGCAATGCAAGTGTTGAACGAATTGAACACTAACCCAGAACTTCTTAATGGACTTGTTTATGGACCAGAGGGAGAAAACTGGGAAAAAGTTAAAGGTTCAGAAAACCGCGTAAAAGTCTTGGATGGCTATAACGGAAACACTCACATGTCTGGATGGAACACTGGTAACAACTGGATCCTTTACATCAACGAAAATGTAACTGACCAACAAATTGAAGATTCTAAGAAAGAATTGGCTGAAGCAAAAGAATCACCAGCTCTTGGATTTATCTTCAACACAGAACCAGTTAAATCTGATATCACAGCTGTTACAAACACAATGCAACAATTTGATACAGCTATTAACACTGGTACAGTAGACCCAGAAAAAGCTATTCCAGAATTGATGGAAAAACTTAAATCTGAAGGTGCTTACGACAGAGTACTGAAAGAAATGCAAAAACAATACGATGAATTTTTGGCTGCTAAAAAATAAGCCGAGGTAAACATTGAGGTTGGGACGTAGATCCCGACCTCCTTGTTTTTTTCTTGTTTGATTGTTCAATTTTGAAAAGAGCAAGGAACTAAAATATGGTATAATTTGTTTATATGAACTTTAGATTGAAGATGAAATAGAAGAGGTAGGATATGGGAAAATTCATTGAATTTATTTTTCAAAAAATTTATATGGCTATGCTGGCATCGGGAATTTTTTTAGTCCTGACTCTTTGTGGAGGTGTCTTGTTTGGCCTAGCACCTGCTAGTACGGTTTAATGACTCTTTTTGCTCAATACCGATATGATTATAAAGCTTATAAGTGGCAAGAGGCTTGGTCCTTATTTAAAGAGAACTTTCTTCTTTCTAACCAGGTTTTTTATACCCTACTTTCAATTGAGGCAATTTTCTTGTATGGCCTCTATCTTCTTGTCCAGCTTCCTCAGTCTATTTTAACTGTGATTATCAGTATTTTAAACCTACTTTTAGCTCTTCTGTTGCCATTAGCTTACGCGGTTTATTTGAAATTGCAAGTTTATTTTGAGTTATCTTATGTTAATTCGATCAAGCTTTCTTTTATTGGCATGTTTTTGAATATTGGAGCAATGTTTAAGATTGCATTTGGAACGGCCATGATTATAGCAATCTTTTATTACATGCCTGCCTTGGTTTTCTTTGTCTTTCTGGGGGCTTGGCATTTCTTTATCAGTGATTTATTAGAACCAGTCTATCAGTTGATTGCTTCTAGATTAGTGAACAAACCATGAAAAAATTTTGGCTAAATTCCTTGCTAAGAGTCTATGCAATGACCATGTTTGTCATTGTTGGCTTTGTAGCTTTGTTAATCTCTTATGCCAGCTGGCAGTCCAAGGTTCAAGAAGTAACAGAAACTTCTCAGCGTATTTCAACAAGACTTGTTGACGAAGTTGAATCCTACTATCAGCGTGGTGTTCAAATCACTAAAAGCCTTGTAGGTAACCAGGCCAAGTTGGAAGGTGTCTATAATTATTTCACCATGTCGCCCTCTGAATACATTTATTGGCGTTTAAATAATGGCCTTCTTGGGATTGTTGAAGTTTCGCTACACGAGAATATTGCCGATATTTATCTGCAGAATGATTTTGTGGCAGGTTTTGATATTGCATTGCAGGATTATAAGACAGTCTTTGTTTCAACTCGTCAAAAACAAGGAGGAATGCAAGTTGAAGCTAGTAAATATAAGCCCGCTAAGAATGCTTTTCCCATTCCTATTTATGACAGTGTCACCAGCAACCATATCGGGGTCGTTTATCTAACGATTGATTCCCAAGTTTTTGAACAAACGATTGACAACATCCGAAACACAACCCCTGTACTGGTTAAAATTACCTCACCCTTTCAAAAAAATATGCTGACTTTTGGGGAAGGAAAAAGTAAGAATTGGCTGGTCAAGGAGACACCTCATGGCTATGGTGTTCAAGTGGCTGTCCCAGAACATTATGTTTTAGAGAGAAGTTTAGTAAATGCCATTGCCATAGTGGGTATTAGTGCAATTCTAACAGGCAGTCTTTATCTGATTCTGCAACGAGTATTCCGCAACTATCAGCGCCAAGTTATTGATTTGGTGGATACGATCCAAGCAATAGGACAGGGAGACAGTCACTTAAGGATTGAGACTGCAACCAAGGAACAGGAATTGCTCTTAATTGCTGATAATACCAACACCATGTTGGATAATCTTGACCGCAATATTCATGACATCTACCAGCTACAGCTGAGTCAAAAAGATGCCAATATGCGGGCTTTGCAGGCCCAAATTAATCCGCATTTCATGTATAACACTCTGGAGTTTATCCGTATGTATGCGGTTATGAAGAGCCAAGAAGAACTTGCGGATATTATTTATGAATTTAGTAGCTTGCTGAGAAACAATATTTCTGACGAGACGCAGGTAACCCTGGAAAGCGAATTGGAATTCTGTCGTAAGTATAGTTATCTCTGTATGGTGCGCCATCCAAACTCGGTTGCTTATGGCTTTACCATTGCTGAGAAACTTAAAGGAATGATTATTCCTAAGTTTACCATTCAGCCTTTGGTGGAGAACTATTTTGCCCACGGCGTAGACTATCGCAGAAAGGACAATGTAATCAGTGTCAAAGTCTTGAAAAAATCTGATGCAGTTCAAATCATTGTTCAAGACAATGGCTGTGGAATAAAAGCTGACAAGCTTGCAGAAATCCAGCAAATTTTAGCCAAACGACAATTGGAAAATTCGGAAAATAAGGAGAAAAGAACCTCGATTGGGATTATCAATATCCACGAACGTTTCTTGCTTTTCTTTGGAGACCGCTATAGCATTGCTGTAGAGTCGGGAGAAAATAAGGGAGTTCGCTATATTATAGAAATCAAGGATGAATAAGAAAACACCATGCATAAAGTATTACTAGTCGATGATGAATACATGATTACCGAAGGTCTGAAAGTTCTCATCCCTTTTGAAAAATGGAATATGAAGGTTGTGGCAACAGCCAATGATGCTGAAGAAGCGCTGAATTATGTTAAAAACCATCCTGTTGATTTGGTCATCACCGATGTCAATATGCCAGGTATGAATGGTCTAGAAATGATTGCCCAGATGAAAGAAAGCCTGCCTAAACTCGCCTTTATCATCTTGTCAGGCTATCAGGAGTTTGAATATGTCAAAAAGGCTCTAAATTTGCAGGTGGCTGATTATTTGGTCAAACCTGTCAATAAGGTTGAGCTTGCAGCTATTTAGAGAAACTTTCCCAGCAATTTGACCAATCTTCTCACCATCAAATGGAAGCAATTTTCCAAGATGATCTATCAGAGGAGGATTTGATTAGACTGTTAGAAAAGGAAGGAACAATTTGGCTAGGAGCTAGCCGAGTACCTCAAGGTATCGCTTCTACTTCGTATTCCGTATCTGGTCAGACCTTATATCTTTGCCTATCACATACGAAAGAAGAGAGCCTCTACCAGATAGAGCTGGAGCCTCCTTACAAAGATAATTTGCAACAATTCAAATCCAATCTAGAGAAAGTTGTCTTTTATGGGACGGTTGGTCTGCAACAGGCGGATCCCCTTTTTCAATACTATGAACCCATGTATCGTGTGATTATTCAGGGGAATATCAATCAGATTTTGGACGAATTAGACTTGCTAAAAGGTGTCGTCTTGAGCCACACACCAAGAGTATCAATTACCAAGCAGCTCTTTATTCAATTTATGATGGATGTTTATCATTTGTTCGAGCATTTGAAACCGGATGATATGACTAGCATTATCAAGGAGATTGAAGGCATGATGTCCTTTGACGACTTGCTAGACTATATCAAGCAAAAGCTAACTCATCTATTTGCTCAGTATCGTATGAATGAAAATGTCGCCAGTGTTCTAGAAGTCATTGGTCGCGATTATCAAAAGGATCTGTCTTTAAAGGATATCAGTAAAGACCTCTTTATCAATCCTGTCTATCTAGGACAGTTGATTAAGCGTGAGACCAATTCGACCTTTGCTGAGCTTCTGAATAAGCAGAGGATTAAGGCGGCCCAACAGTTGCTTTTGTCAACCAATGACAGTATTGAAGATGTCTGTTATGCAGTGGGCTACAGCAATGTTGGATATTTTTACAAAGTATTTAGAAAACTCTGTGGCAAGTCGCCAAAGGCCTACCGCCAGCAAGTAGACTAATGAATCAGATAAAGCTAGGGATCTATTTAGAATTTTTCTCTTTAAAAAGCAGAAAAATTGGAATAAATAGGTCCTATTTTTATACCATCAGAAAGAGTATAATGAAAGTGACTTTATAAAGTGAGGTAACCATATGCTTACATTTCCAAAAGACTTTGTTTGGGGTTCTTCCACATCTGGTCCGCAAACTGAAGGCCGTGTGTCTGGTGACGGCAAGGGTGACAATCTCTGGGATTACTGGTACAAAGTGGAGCCCAATCGCTACTACAATGAAATCGGTCCAGAACAAACATCTACTTTATGAACATTGGGAGCAAGATATTGATCTTCTAGTCGAGACAGGTCATACAGCCTTCCGAACTTCTATCCAGTGGTCACGGATTTTCCCACAAGGCCGAGGCGAAGTTAATCCTCAAGGAGTGGCTTTCTACAGACAGGTCTTTGAAGCCATTAAGGCTAAGGGAATCCGCCTCTTAGTCAATCTCTACCACTTTGACCTGCCTTTTGCCCTTCAGGAAGATGGGGATGGTTGGGAAAATAAGGCAACCATCAAGGCCTATGAGGACTATGCTCGCTTCTGTTTTGAGACTTACGGAGACTTGGTGGACCAATGGATTACCTTCAATGAGCCCATCGTTCCGGTGGAGTTTGGCTATTTCTATGATGCCCATTATCCTCACAAGGTGGATGCAAAAGCAGCAGTTCAGGTTGCCTATCACACACAACTAGCGAGTACCCTTGCAGTCAAGGCTTGTCATGAAATCTTGCCTGACTCTAAGATTGGGATTGTCCTAAACTTGACGCCAGCTTATCCACGTAGCCAACATCCTGCTGATGTCAAGGCTGCGCGTATTGCGGACCTCTTCCAAGCCCAATCTTTCTTAGATCCATCTGTTTTAGGGACTTATCCAGAGGAGTTAGTGAAGATTTTGTCTGAGCATGATTTGCTGCCAGATTCTACAGCGGAGGAGTTGGAGCTCATTCGTGAGCACACCGTGGACTTCCTTGGAGTCAACTACTATCAGCCTTTGCGGGTTATGGCACCGCGTTTTGCTAAACATCCTGATAGCCCACTCTTGCCGGAGCATTTCTATGAGCCATATGTCATGCCGGGTCGTAAGATCAATCCCCACCGTGGCTGGGAAATATACGAGCAAGGGATTTATGATATCGCTCAAAATATCAAAGAAATTATGGCAATATCGAATGGATGCTGACAGAGAATGGAATGGGTGTCGAAGGTGAAGAAAGATTCCGTGAAGATGGCTTTATCCAAGATGATTATCGTATTGACTTTGTCAAAGGCCATCTGCGCCAGCTCCACCGTGCCATTCAAGACGGGGCCAACTGTACTGGCTATCTCATGTGGACCTTTATCGATTGCTGGTCTTGGCTAAATAGCTATAAAAACCGTTATGGTCTGATTGAATTGAATTTGGAAACTCAAGAACGGATTATTAAGAAATCAGGTTATTGGTTTAAAGAATTAAGTCAAAACAATGGTTTTGAGTGAGTGAGGACTCTGTTATCTTTGGTAACAGGGTTTTTGCTTGGCTAAGATGGAGAGTATATCTTATATTTTTCAGCTATACCAATTTTAAAGCTTGACAAGGGAAAAAGAAAACTATATACTGTTCTTGCTTGTTTGATACCTAATGTATCAGACTATACCAATTTTAAAGGAGAGTAGTGATGTCCTTAGAACATCACTCAACTAGTAAGTATGTGTGGAATTGTCGGAGTTGTTGGAAATCGCAACGCAACTGATATCTTGATGCAGGGTTTGGAAAAATTGGAATACCGTGGTTATGACTCAGCTGGAATTTTTGTAACAACAGGAAAAAATTCTAGCCTGGTCAAATCTGTTGGCCGTATTGCAGACCTGCGTTCTAAAATTGGAATCGACGTAGCAGGTTCGACTGGTATTGGTCATACCCGCTGGGCTACTCATGGGAAACCAAGCGAGAGCAATGCCCACCCTCATCGCTCTGAGACAGGACGTTTTGTCTTGGTGCACAATGGGGTGATTGAAAACTACCTTGAAATCAAGGAAGAATACCTTGCAGGTCACCACTTCAAGGGGCAAACCGATACGGAAATCGCTGTTCACTTGATTGGGAAATTTGCAGAAGAAGATGGCTTGTCAGTTCTTGAAGCCTTCAAAAAAAGCCCTTCACATCATCCGTGGGTCTTATGCCTTTGCCTTGATTGATTCAGAAGATTCTGAGGTCATTTACGTTGCAAAAAATAAATCTCCACTTCTAGTCGGTCTGGGAGAAGGCTATAATATGGTCTGCTCAGATGCCATGGCCATGATTCGAGAAACCAATCAATTTATGGAAATCCATGACCAAGAGTTGGTTATTGTTCGTAAAGACAGTGTAGAGGTTCAGGACTATGACGGTAACCTTCAGAAACGCGAAAGTTATACTGCTGAGTTAGACTTGTCTGATATTGGTAAAGGAACCTATCCTTACTACATGCTCAAGGAAATCGATGAGCAGCCAACTGTCATGCGTAAACTCATCCAAGCCTATACAGATGAAAACGGCCAAGTAGTCGTAGATCCAGCTATCGTCAAGGCTGTACAAGAAGCTGACCGTATTTACATTCTTGCAGCAGGTACTTCTTACCATGCTGGATTTGCCTCTAAGAAGATGCTTGAGGAATTAACAGATACGCCAGTTGAGCTAGGAATTTCATCTGAATGGGGCTACGGTATGCCACTTCTCAGTAAAAACCACTCTTTATCTTTATTAGTCAGTCAGGCGAAACAGCTGATAGCCGTCAGGTCTTGGTCAAGGCCAACGAGATGGGTATTCCAAGCCTAACAGTTACAAATGTGCCAGGATCAACCTTGTCTCGTGAAGCCAATCATACCATGCTTCTTCATGCTGGTCCTGAAATCGCGGTTGCTTCTACCAAGGCCTATACTGCACAAATTGCTGCCTTGGCATTCTTAGCTAAAGCAGTAGGAGACGCCAATGCTTCTGAAAAAGCTGCAGCCTTTGACCTAGTTCATGAACTATCCTTGGTAGCCCAGTCTATTGAATCAACCCTTTCTGAGAAAGAGCTAATTGAGAGCAAGGTTGACAATCTCTTGGGAACAACTCGCAATGCCTTCTATATTGGTCGTGGTCAAGATTACTATGTAGCCATGGAAGCCAGCCTCAAGCTTAAAGAAATTTCTTATATTCAGTGTGAAGGATTTGCAGCTGGTGAATTAAAACATGGTACGATTGCCTTGATTGAAGAAGGAACACCAGTTCTGGCCCTCTTATCAGATCCTGTCCTTGCCAACCACACGCGCGGAAATATTCAAGAAGTAGCAGCTCGTGGTGCCAATGTATTGACTATTGCTGAAGAAAATGTAGCCAAAGATAATGATGATATTGTACTCAGTCAAGTACACCCTTATCTATCACCAATTTCTATGGTTGTTCCAACCCAGCTTGTTGCTTATTATGCAACCCTGCATCGTGGTCTGGATGTTGATAAGCCACGTAACTTAGCTAAGTCAGTAACCGTCGAATAAGATAGAGAGTGGGACAGAAATCGGTAATTCGTTAGAATTCGATTTCGCCGTCCCACCTCCGCACAGTTGAGTAGGGCTGTAAAAGCTGATGAAATCAGCGTAGTAGAGCCCACTCAACCACTGCGTCTTGCTCGACAATCCAAAGACAATTGAGAGGCTAGGACTTTTGTCCCAGCCTATTGTTTTTTCAAAAGTATTCTGTTATGCTATAAGTTATAAGGAAACATTTCTTATATACTACTTACTAGATACATGGGGGATCGGATGAAGAAAAAAGGTAATGTCATTGCTATGATTGTCGGCTTGGTTTTGGGGTCTCCATTTTTGGTGAGAACCTTCTTAATTTATCAGGCTAGAGAGGCCAAAAGGCAGGAAGTTGCTAAGGTCAAAGATGTACAGAAAACAATTCAATCTCTGGATGAGGAAAGAAGTGAAGAGGTGAAGAAACAATTGAGTAAAACTCTCAGTAGCGCTTTAGCTTCCAAATCAGCTTATGAAAAGTACACTCAGATTGATAATCAGTACGCGCTAGGTGTTCGAGCAGGAGCTTACTATTTGGTAACCCTTAGTACGAAAGAGGAGCGTTTGCTAGAGGGTGTGGATCAGGCATTTTCTACAACATACAAAGATGAAGATAGCGGAGAGAATGGTGTTGCTTTGCTAGGACATAAAGATGGTGCTTGGCATATTTTGGATGAAAAAGGTGAAACGATTATAACACTAGAACAAACAGATATCTCACCAGAATCAAAAATGATCATAAAAAATAATACAGTCAGCTTCCAATAATTTATAAACAAGAAGCGAATTGACAAATCTCCCGAGAAAACTTGGGGGATATTTTTATAGGAGCAGGCTATTGGTTAAATGTCTTGAAAAAAGCATGAAAAAAGTTTAGTTTGGTGAAATAGTTTCTGAGAGATATGCTATAATAAATTGAATGCAAAAAAGAAAAACTTGCGAATCAGATTAAAGGTGTCAGGGAAGTCTGATTAACTTGAATCTGATAGCATAAAAGAAGAGGAATTTTATGACAAAACTATACGGAAGTTTGGAAGCTGGCGGAACTAAGTTTGTCTGTGCAGTTGGTGATGAGAAGTTTGAAATAGTTGAAAAAACACAGTTTCCTACTACAACACCGATTGAAACTTTGGATAAAACGATTGAATTTTTCTCTCGTTTTGATAATTTAGCTGGTTTAGCTGTTGGCTCTTTCGGACCAATTGATATTGATCAAAATTCAAAAACTTACGGTTTCATTACGACAACTCCAAAGCCTCATTGGGCGAATGTGGATATCGTTGGTGTCCTTCGTCGTGCTCTTAATGTACCAATTTACTTTACTACTGATGTCAATAGTTCCGCTTTTGGAGAAGTGGTAGCTCGCAACAATGCTGGTGGCCGTATTGAAAACTTGGTCTATTATACAATTGGGACAGGAATTGGAGCTGGAGCGATTCAACGTGGAGAATTTATCGGTGGTGCTGGTCACCCAGAAATGGGTCACTACTATGTAGCTAAGCATCCGATGGACGTAGAAAAAGAATTTAATGGTGTCTGTCCTTTCCACAATGGCTGTTTGGAAGGTCTGGCAGCTGGTCCAAGCTTGGAAGCTCGTACCGGAATCCGTGGTGAAAATATTGAGCTTAACAGCTCTGTCTGGGATATTCAAGCTTACTACATTGCTCAAGCTGCGATTCAAGCTACTGTAACTTTCCGCCCAGATGTGATTGTCTTTGGTGGTGGAGTAATGGCGCAGCAGCACATGTTGGACCGTGTTCGCGAGAAATTCACTGTGCTACTCAATGGCTATCTTCCTGTTCCAGATGTTCGTGATTATATTGTGACACCAGCTGTAGCTGGTAATGGATCTGCAACGTTGGGTAACTTTGTACTGGCTAAAGAAATCAGCGAACGTCATGCAAATAAAGGAATGAAGGTCTGATTTGATCAGGCCTTTATTATATGAGGTGTAACATGCAACAAGCTATTGTAAAAGATATTTTCTTTTTACAGCAAAAATCAGAAGTAGCTGTAAAATCCGATCTCTACCTTGCTCAAGATCTGCAGGATACCCTGCTAGCCAATCAAGATAACTGTGTCGGCCTTGCGGCAAATATGATTGGGGTTAAGAAGCGCGTGATCATTTCATGTATGGGATGGTTCCAATCATTATGTTTAACCCAGTCTTGCGCGCTAAGTCAGGTCCTTATCAGACAGAGGAAGCTTGCCTTTCTCTTGTTGGTAGCAGATCTACAACCCGTTATCAAGAAATTACTGTCGATTACCTAGATCGAAATTGGCAACCACAAACCATAACTTTGAAAGACTTTCCGGCTCAAATCTGTCAGCACGAGCTGGATCATTTGGAAGGGATTCTTATATAGGGAGATAGAATGAAAGTATATAAGCGCGATGGCTCAACTTTTTATTTCATAGGCTTTCTCTTGCTCTTGGGTATCTTTTTTACTATGGCTTTTGCCTCTTTAGATAACCAGACCCCTGCATCAGAAAGTTAGAATAATGCTAATCAAATAATTTATCGTAATCCAATCAGCAAAGAGGATGAGAGAAATGGTCGGACTACTGAAGAAAGTGATGTAATGTTAAATATGGTCTATTGGGGAGTGGGGATCATTGCTATTTTGATGTTTGTTTTAGGCTATATTTCCAATCATAGGCCTCCAATTCTAGAGATGGATCAATTGGGAATGAGACTGAGAGGCCTATCTGATAAAAGCGAGAAGTTCTTCTTATGGCAGGAGATTGAGATGATTGAATATGATCTATACCGGTCTCATAGGACGTCTGCGGATCCGGACATTCGAATTCTATATTTCTATCCTAAGGATCAAGACGCAAGTGCCATTTCTTTAAATTTGGACCATGTGAAAGATGTTAGTTTCAACGAACTCCATCAACAGATTTCCGAATTGGCTCCTCATATTAAGTGGCTATTTCCATAGAAAAGAAGAAAGTAAAGATGAGACGAGGGAACCTCATTTTTCTATTTAATAGACGTTTTTAGAACATTAAAAGAAGAGTTGATGAGGCGTAGAATTGGTGAAGGGCTAGATTTTTCGAATAGATAGAACTGGGACTTTGGTTTCCAGTTTCTTTTTTAAAAAATATAGTTCTCATGAAAACTTTTTTTCTTGACTTTCGCTTTTGAAGTGGTAGAATAGTTCTCACGGAAACTTATTTGTTCTCAAGAGAACTAAATGGAAAGGAGCATGTATTGGAAAAGCCTTTATTAGAATTCAAACGCTTTGGCAGAAAAACTCAACGGATCATAGAGAAACGCGCTAAGGTTTGTGGGATGGAATTTATGGGAGGTCCACAAGGTCAAGTTCTTCATATCGTATCTCACCGAGCGAAAAGAGGGCTTTCGACCTTTATTAGGGATATTGAGCATGAGTTAGATATTTCTAAGTCGGTGGCCAGCAATCTAATCAAACGGATGGAAAAAAATGGATCCATCTTTCTTGAGGTAAGCGAGACAGATAAAAGGGCCAAGATGATTCATTTAACAGCCCAGTCTAAACAACAATTAAAGAGTTACATGATTTTTTTAATGAAATCGATCGCTGTCTCCTCCAGGGTGTTTCAGAAGAAGAATTGGCAACCTTCACTCTGGTTATGGCGAAATTCCACCAAAATATTGAGAAATTAGAAAGCGAGGATGCCAATGTTTAAATTATTTAAACGCTTGACGTCAAAAGAAATCGGACTGATTTTGATGACAGTTGTTTTTATCTGTCTGACCGTTTATCTAGAGTTAGAAGTTCCGACTTATATGTCAGAAATCACAACTTTACTACAGACACCGGGGACAACGACAGGAGATCTATGGGTACCAGGTTTGAAAATGCTGGGCCTATCCTTTGCCAGCTTGTTCTCCTTGGTAATAGCTGGTTTTGTGTCCTCTCGGATGGCTTCTAGCTATACTACCCGCTTGCGTGAGGATATTTTTAATCGTGTCTTGGATTATTCTAATTCAGAGATTAAAAAATTCTCTATCCCAAGTCTTCTGACCAGAACAACCAACGATATTACCCAAATTCAGGTGTTTATCGCTATGGGACTACAAGTTGTTATCCGAGGAAGCATCATGGCGATTTGGGCTATGACGAAGGTTGTTGGCAAATCAGATGCTTGGTTGATCGCTGTTTTAGTCGCGGTTGCAGCCATTATATTAATGACGATTGTCTTAGTGACTTTGGCTTTTCCAAAGCAATCTATTGTACAAACCTTGACTGATAAGTTAAATAGTGTGACACGTGAGAGTTTGACAGGGATTCGGGTTGTTCGGGCCTATAATGCAGAAGATTACCAGGATGCAAAATTTGGTGCAGCAAACGACGAGGTAACTAGCCTTAATATTTTTATTAACCGCTTCATGTCTTTATTCAATCCGATTATGAGCGGAATTTCAAGTGGTTTAACGCTGGCTATTTATTGGATTGGAGCTTATTTGATTCATAGCGCAGCATCTGCTGATAAGCTTGGTCTATTTAGTGATATGGTTGTTTTCATGTCTTATGGTATGCAGGTTGTCATTGGCTTCTTGCTGATGGGGGCTTTGTTTATTGTTTTACCACGTACCCTTGTTTCGGCTGGCCGGATTAACAAAGTGTTAGCACTAGATAGCAGTATCAAAGAAAAAGATCAAGCAAAGACTGAAGGCCAAAGCAAAGGACAAGTAACTTTTGAAGATGTTTCTTTCCGTTATGCCAAAAATTCTGAAGCAGTCATTGAGCATGTTAGCTTTACGGCTAAAGCTGGTGAAACAGTTGCCTTTATTGGATCTACTGGTTCAGGTAAATCAACCCTTGTCAATTTGATACCTCGTTTCTATGATGTGACAGAAGGTAGGATTCTAGTCGACGGTATAGACGTCCGTGACTACGTGCTTAAAGCTCTACGTAATAAGGTAGGGTATATTCCGCAGAAAGCTGTACTTTTCTCAGGGACAATTGCTTCAAATTTGGACTTTGGAGAAAGCATGGAAACTCCACTAGATGAAGAGAAAATGTGGGAAGCCCTTGAACTAGCACAAGCCAAATCATTTGTAGAAGAAAAAGAGGCAGGGCTTGAGTCTGAAGTGTCTCAAGGAGGCACCAACTACTCTGGTGGTCAACGTCAACGTCTAGCTATTGCGCGTGCATTGGCACGTAAGCCGGAAATTTTGATATTTGATGATTCTTTCTCTGCTTTGGACTATAAGACAGATCGTATTTTACGAAAGAATTGGCAGAACGGACCCAACATATGACAAAACTGATTGTCGCCCAACGAATCTCCACTATTATGGATGCCGATCAAATCCTAGTTCTAGACAATGGTAAAGTCGTTGGACAAGGTACTCATAAAGAGTTGTTGGCTACGAATGAAGTGTATCAAGAAATTGCTTATTCACAATTATCAAAGGAGGAACTAGAAAATGGAAAATAAAAAAACACCTTTATTTACCCAAATGAAGCCCTATATTAAAGGCTTCCAGCTTCCTTTTGTCATTGCAGTAATCGGCGCTATCATCTCTAGTATTATTACAGTGTTTGGTCCTTATAAGTTGCGTGAGATCACAAACTTAATTACAGAGGGTCTAGTAGGTGAGATGGACTTGGGAGCTATCTCAAATATAGGTTTCTTCCTAGCTTTCCTTTATGTTGTAGGTTCTCTTATCAATTATGCACAGGGTTACGCTATTTCTGATATGATTCAGCATTTCTCAAAACGTTTGAGAACTGCGATTGCAGAGAAATCAACCGCTTGCCATTAGGCTACTTTGATAGTCATTCGCAAGGAGATACCCTATCACGTGTGACAAATGATGTAGACACAGTTGGACAATCGTTGACACAGAGCTTGGGTACTCTGATTTCTTCGGTCTTACTTTTAATTGCTGTGCTCTTTATGATGTTTTATACGAATGTTGTACTTTCATTTGTGACGATTGGTTCGGTCTTATTGGGTTTCGTTTTCTCAGCAGTTCTGATGGCGAAATCTCAGAGATATTTCCAAGAACAGCAAAGTAACCTAGCAGCTATCAATGGTTATGTGGAAGAAATGTACTCCGGGCACAATGTTATCACTAGCTACAATGGTGCAGAAAAGACGCGCTTGGCCTTCAATGCCCTCAATCAAAATCTTTATATTAGTATGTGGAAGTCACAATTTATTTCAGGAATTATGTTTCCTCTGATGAACTTTGTTGGTAATTTTGGCTATGTGATGGTTGTGATTGTAGGTGCCACAATGGCTATTAATGGCTCCATTAGCATGGGTACGATTGTAGCTTTCATGGTCTACGTACGAATTTTTTCACAACCTCTTTCTCAAATCGCCCAGGGAATCACAACACTCCAATCTGCTAGTGCAGCTATGGGACGTGTCTTTGAGTTTCTAGCAGAAGCAGATATGGAAGATGATTCTCATAAACCGAAAGCTTTGACAGAAGTCAAAGGAGACGTTCATTTTGAAGATGTCTTCTTTGGTTACAATCCTGATAAGACTATTATTCACGATTTCTCAGCAGAAGCAAAGGCTGGACAAAAAATTGCAATTGTTGGCCCTACTGGTGCGGGTAAAACAACCATCGTCAATCTTCTTATGAAGTTCTATGATATTGACCGTGGTCGCATCACCATTGATGGCGTTGATACCAAAGAAATGAAACGCTCTGAAGTTCACGATGCTTTCTCTATGGTGTTACAGGACACATGGCTTTTTGAAGGGACTATTAAAGAAAACTTGATCTATAATCAAAAAGATATCACGGACCAAGCAGTTGTTGAAGCTGCAAAAGCGGTTGGTGTCCACCACTTTATCATGACCTTGCCGGACGGTTATGATACGGTTTTGGATGACACAGTCAGTCTTTCTGTTGGTCAAAAGCAGCTCTTGACTATTGCAAGGGCTCTGCTCAAAGATGCGCCACTCCTTATCTTAGATGAGGCAACTTCCTCAGTCGATACACGGACAGAGGAATTGATTCAAAAAGCGATGGACAAGCTGATGGAAGGCAGGACTTCCTTTGTCATTGCTCACCGACTATCCACCATTCGCAATGCTGATTTGATCCTAGTCATGCGTGATGGGAATATTATCGAGCAAGGAAACCATGACCAGCTCATGGAGCAGGGAGGTTTCTACGCTGATCTTTACAACAGTCAGTTCGTTGAAGAAGATCAAGAATAAAGAAGAAAGCACTGCAATTGCAGTGCTTTTTGAATTTGTCCTAGAAATAAGAGTAATTACTAAATTTACTGTAATTTTTGATATAGAAAGGTGAAGGGAGATTATTTTAGCTTATCCATTTTTTGATATAATAGAGAAAAGTACATTTTGGGGGTAAGACATGTCAGAACCATTATTTCTACAATCAGTCATGCACGAAAAAATTTGGGGTGGAACTAAGCTGAGAGATGAGTTTGGCTATGAAATTCCTAGTGATAAAGTCGGAGAATACTGGGCGATTTCAGCCCATCCAAATGGTGTATCCACTGTGAAAAATGGCCGTTTTGCTGGTCAAAAATTAGACACTCTTTATGCTGAACACAGGGAACTTTTTGGGGACCGTTCTGAGCCGGTCTTTCCTCTCTTGACCAAGATTTTGGATGCCAATGACTGGCTTAGTGTCCAGGTCCATCCAGATGATGCATACGGCTTGAAGCACGAGGGTGAGCTAGGGAAAACTGAATGTTGGTATATTATTGCTGCAGATGAAGGTGCAGAGATTATCTATGGTCACAATGCCAAGAGTAAAGAAGAACTTCGCGAACAAATCGAATCCAAGAACTGGGATCAGCTCTTGACGAAGGTAAAGGTTAAAGCAGGTGACTTCTTCTATGTACCAAGCGGAACCATGCATGCTATTGGCTCAGGTATCTTGATTTTAGAAACTCAACAGTCTAGTGATACAACTTACCGTGTGTACGACTTTGACCGAAAGGATGATGCAGGAAATCTCCGTGAATTGCACCTAGAAAAATCTATCGATGTTTTAAATATTGGAGAACCCGCAAATAGCCGCCCAGTCAATTTACAAGTGGATAATCTGTCTTCAACTTTACTGGTTGCCAATGATTTCTTTGCTGTCTACAAGTGGGAACTGACTGGTCAGGCTGATTTCACTAAAACAGCTGACTATACGCTCAACAGCGTATTAAATGGACAAGGCCAATTAACAGTAGATGGTCAAGTCTATCCAATTCATAAGGGAGACCATTTTATCCTACCGAGCGATGTGGCTAGCTGGAAGTTAGAAGGTCACGATCTAGAAATGATTGTTAGCCATCCATAAATCAAGCCAAGAGGGGGACGTTCACTTTTTGAAAAGTCTAAGCAGTACGCAAACTAATAATTTTTAAGTCAATCATTGCTCTCTGGCTGGAACAAGAAGTAGCTCTGGGTGTAGCCCAATGATCCCGTGAATCAATGCTACGAAATTGTTTTTAAAAAATCAGAGCGATCTAGTCCTATTTAGCGGAGTCTATACCCTATGTAGAACTTAAACTACATGTCCTTATGTCGATAAAAAAGAGATGAAAACTGACTGAAAACATTTGACAATTTTTCAGCTTTGCGATATCATACTGTTCGGGCACCTCTTTTAGAGGTCAGAGCTTCCTGTTTTCAGGGAGCTATTTTTCTTTTTCAGACAGATTATGGAAAATCCTCCCCTAGATAAGATTCCAGTAACCTTGAGGTTGCTGGAACGAATTGTTTTATGAAAAGGAGCATGTATGTCAACTAAATACATTTTTGTCACCGGCGGTGTAGTTTCTTCTATCGGGAAAGGGATTGTAGCAGCTAGCTTGGGACGGCTTTTGAAGAATCGGGGGCTCAAGGTTACGATTCAGAAGTTTGATCCTTATATCAATATTGATCCCGGTACCATGAGCCCTTACCAGCATGGGGAAGTGTTTGTCACAGATGATGGAGCTGAGACGGATCTGGATTTGGGACATTATGAGCGTTTTATCGACATCAATCTCAATAAATACTCCAATGTCACCACTGGTAAAATCTATAGTGAAGTCCTGCGCAAGGAGCGTAAAGGCGAGTATCTGGGAGCGACGGTCCAAGTCATTCCGCATATTACAGATGCTCTCAAGGACAAGATCAAGCGGGCAGCAAGGACGACGGACTCGGATGTGATTATCACGGAGGTCGGAGGCACAGTGGGCGACATCGAGTCTCTTCCTTTCTTAGAAGCTTTGCGCCAGATGAAGGCGGATGTTGGAGCAGACAATGTCATGTATATCCATACAACCCTCCTGCCCTATCTCAAGGCAGCCGGCGAAATGAAGACCAAGCCGACTCAGCATTCAGTCAAGGAATTGCGAGGTCTAGGAATTCAGCCAAATATGCTGGTCATTCGGACAGAACAACCAGTTGGACAAAACATCAAACAAATTGGCTCAATTCTGCGATGTAGCGCCTGAGGCGGTCATTGAGTCACTAGATGTGGAGCATCTCTACCAAATTCCTCTCAATTTGCAGGCCCAAAAAATGGACCAAATCGTTTGCGACCATCTGAAGCTGGATGTGCCAGCAGCGGATATGACAGAGTGGTCAGCTATGGTAGAAAAAGTGATGAACTTGAAAAAGCAGGTCCATATTGCTCTGGTCGGTAAGTATGTCGAGTTACCAGATGCCTATATTTCAGTTGTCGAAGCGCTCAAGCATGCCGGCTATGCTAATGATGCGGAGGTAAAGATTGACTGGATTGATGCGAATCAGATAACTGCTGAAAATGCAGCAGAGCTTCTTGGAAATGAGGATGGGATTATCGTTCCGGGTGGCTTTGGTCAGAGGGGAACCGAGGGTAAGATTGAGGCGATCCGCTATGCGCGTGAGCAGGATGTGCCTATGTTGGGTATTTGCTTGGGCATGCAGTTAACTTGTGTCGAATTCGCCCGTCACGTCCTAGGTCTGGCAGATGCTAACTCAGCGGAGCTCAATCCAGACACACCGTATCCAATCATTGACCTCATGCGTGATCAGATTGATGTCGAAGACTTGGGTGGAACACTGAGATTAGGGCTCTACCCTTCTAAGCTTAAGCGCGGTTCTAAAGCTGCAGCAGCTTACGACCATCAAGAAGTCGTACAGCGCCGTCACCGTCATCGCTATGAGTTTAACAATGCTTTCGCGAGAAGTTTGAGGCAGCTGGATTTGTATTTTCTGGAGTCTCGCCAGACAATCGCTTGGTAGAAATAGTAGAAATCCCAGAAAATAAATTCTTCGTGGCCTGTCAATACCACCCAGAGCTTTCCAGTCGACCAAACCGACCCGAAGGTCTTTATACGGCCTTTGTCACAGCAGCGGTAGAAAAGAGCCAGGAGAGATAGACTTGCTTTGTCTGACCTAAGCGACTTTTCTAGAGAAATGTTATAATGAAAAGCAAAAGGAGGGAAGAAGATGTTTTTGAAAATTTTGGCCAGTATTCGTACTAATAATTTTCAAGATGAGCATTGTGTAGAAAAAATCCAAGCTCTCTGGCAGGAACAAGAGGGAGCTGTAAAAGAAGCTTTTGCTGAGGGGGAGCCAGTTTATGCCGTCTATCATGACTATGCCAGTGATTACAAAGGAGATTATAGTCTCTCTATCTGCCGTTTGACAGATGGAGAAGTCTATGATTTTGATACCTCTGAGCAGACCTATCAAGTGTTTGAAGCGGATAAGGAGGATCCTCAAGCGGTTCTTCATGCTTGGCAGAGGATTTGGCAGGCAGAAGAAACAGGTGATCTTCATCGAGATTACACTATTGACTTTGAAATACGATCCCGACCAAACGGTGGCTGTCTTTGTTGCGACTCAGCATCCCTAAGTTTTCTGTGTTCCCGTCTTAGCTTCGTTTTCGTTTAAATTTCCCAATCCTGCTGATTGAGTAGAAAGTTGATTTTTTGAAATAAAGTCAAAAATTTTCTTGACAAGCCTTAGCTGTCCTGTTATACTAGTAAGGTACTCATTCGCGGGGATGGCGGAATTGGCAGACGCGCAGGACTAAGGATCCTGTGACCGCTTTAGGTCGTGAGGGTTCAAGTCCCTCTCTCCGCATCAAGTAAGCTGGCTTTTGCCAGCTTTTTCTTTTTGCAATAGAGACGCTTAAAAAGGCTAAGGGTTTCCCTGCAATTCTTTAAAATTTCAGGAAAAACTAGCAATTTTAATGAAAAAGTGATAAAATAAACAATGTAAGTGGTTTAACCACAAAAAATAAGAGGAGGCCTGATATAATGGCAATCGTTTCAGCAGAAAAATTTGTCCAAGCAGCTCGTGACAATGGTTATGCAGTTGGTGGATTTAATACAAACAACCTTGAATGGACTCAAGCTATCCTGCGCGCGGCAGAAGCTAAAAAAGCTCCAGTTTTGATCCAAACTTCTATGGGTGCTGCTAAGTACATGGGTGGATACAAGGTATGTAAATCTCTCATTGAAAACCTTGTAGAATCAATGGGTATTACTGTACCAGTTGCAATTCACTTGGACCATGGTCACTACGAAGATGCACTTGAGTGTATCGAAGTTGGCTATACTTCTATCATGTTTGACGGTTCACACCTTCCAGTAGAAGAAAACCTTAAATTGGCTAAGGAAGTTGTTGAAAAAGCACATGCTAAAGGTATCTCAGTTGAAGCTGAAGTTGGTACTATCGGCGGTGAAGAAGACGGTATCATCGGTAAAGGTGAATTGGCTCCAATCGAAGATGCTAAAGCAATGGTTGAAACTGGAATTGACTTCTTGGCGGCTGGTATCGGTAACATCCACGGACCATACCCAGCAAACTGGGAAGGTCTTGACCTTGACCACTTGAAGAAATTGACAGAAGCTCTTCCAGGATTCCCAATCGTATTGCACGGTGGTTCAGGTATTCCTGACGACCAAATCCAAGCAGCTATCAAACTTGGTGTTGCAAAAGTTAACGTAAACACTGAGTGCCAAATCGCATTTGCAAACGCAACACGTCAATTTGTACGTGAATACGATGCGAACGAAGCAGAATACGACAAGAAAAAACTCTTTGACCCACGTAAATTCTTGAAACCAGGTTTCGAAGCAATTACTGCAGCTGTTGAAGAACGTATCGACGTATTCGGTTCAGAAGGTAAAGCTTAATCTAGCTGAACAATACAGATGAAACCTGCCTATGAGGGCAGGTTTTTTTGGTGTTTTAAGGAAACGCTTAAACCGTAATTTTTGATTAAAAGTATTATTTTAAGAGAGAAATCTCTAATTTCACAATTTTTAGGCAAACGCTTGCATTCCGTTTTTTATTGGACTATAATAGGCTGGTATAAAGCCTTCTGTAATAATAAAATTTAGAAGGTGTAGAAAGTAAGGATTTAGAATATTTGTAGTCAAAAATACAACGTTGCTATTCCTTGCTATAGGGAGAGATTTATGGCAATGATAGAAGTGGAACATCTTCAGAAAAATTTTGTGAAGACAGTCAAGGAACCTGGTTTGAAGGGAGCTTTGCGCTCCTTTATTCATCCTGAAAAGCAGACCTTTGAAGCGGTCAAGGACTTGACCTTTGAAGTTCCAAAGGGGCAGATTTTAGGTTTTATTGGGGCAAATGGTGCTGGGAAGTCAACAACCATCAAAATGCTGACAGGGATTTTAAAACCGACATCTGGTTTTTGTCGGATTAACGGCAAGATTCCTCAGGACAATCGTCAAGATTATGTCAAGGATATTGGAGTTGTCTTTGGGCAAAGAACCCAGCTATGGTGGGATTTGGCCCTGCAAGAGACCTACACGGTCTTAAAAGAGATTTACGATGTGCCAGACTCGCTCTTCCATAAGCGCATGGATTTTTTGAATGAAGTCTTGGATTTGAAGGAATTTATCAAGGATCCCGTGCGGACTCTTTCACTTGGACAACGGATGCGGGCGGATATTGCGGCTTCCTTACTTCATAATCCCAAGGTTCTCTTTTTAGATGAACCAACCATTGGGTTGGACGTTTCGGTCAAGGACAACATTCGTCGGGCAATTACCCAAATCAATCAGGAGGAAGAAACAACCATTCTCTTGACCACTCACGACCTGAGCGACATTGAGCAGCTTTGTGATCGAATTTTTATGATTGACAAGGGGCAGGAGATTTTTGATGGAACGGTTAACCAGCTCAAGGAAACTTTGGCAAGATGAAGACTCTCTCCTTTGAACTAGTAGCAGGTCAAAGTCACCTCGTTTCTCACTATGAAGATTTTTCGGATATGACCATTGATAGACAAGGAAACAGTCTCAATATTGAATTCGATAGTTCCCGCTACCAGTCGGCTGATATTATCAAGCAAACCCTGTCTGATTTTGAAATTCGTGATTTGAAGATGCTAGATACGGATATTGAGGATATTATCCGTCGCTTCTATCGAAAGGAGCTCTAAGATGGTCAAATTGTGGAGACGTTACAAACCCTTTATCAATGCAGGGGTTCAGGAGTTGATTACCTATCGAGTCAACTTTCTTCTTTATCGGATTGGCGATGTTATGGGAGCTTTTGTCGCTTTCTATCTCTGGAAGGCAGTCTTCGATTCCTCGCAAGAGTCCTTGATTCAGGGTTTCAGCATGGCAGATATCACCCTCTACATCATCATGAGTTTTGTGACCAATCTTTTGATTAAGTCGGATTCTTCCTTTATGATTGGGGAGGAGGTTAAGGATGGCTCCATTATCATGCGTTTATTGCGACCAGTGCATTTTGCGGCCTCATATCTCTTCACTGAGCTCGGTTCCAAGTGGTTGATTTGTCAGTGTAGGACTTCCTTTCTTGAGTGTGATTGTCTTGATGAAAATCTTATCTGGGCAAGGGGTTGTAGAAGTGCTAGGATTAACCATCCTTTATCTCTTTAGCTTAACCCTAGCCTACCTGATCAACTTTTTCTTTAATATCTGCTTTGGGTTTTCAGCTTTTGTTTTTAAAAATTTATGGGGCTCCAATCTACTCAAGACGTCAATAGTTGCCTTTATGTCTGGAAGTCTGATTCCCTTGGCTTTCTTTCCCAAGGTGGTTTCAGATATTCTGTCCTTCTTGCCTTTTTCATCCTTGATTTATACTCCAGTCATGATCATTGTTGGGAAATACGATGCCAGTCAGATTCTTCAGGCACTTTTGCTTCAGTTCTTCTGGCTCATAGTGATGGTGGGTTTGTCTCAGTTGATTTGGAAACGAGTCCAGTCATTTATCACCATTCAAGGAGGTTAGTATGAAAAAATATCAACGCATGCATCTGATTTTTATCAGACAATACATCAAACAAATCATGGAATACAAGGTTGATTTTGTGGTTGGTGTGCTAGGAGTTTTTCTGACCCAAGGCTTGAACCTCTTGTTTCTCAATGTCATCTTTCAACACATCCCCTCGCTAGAAGGCTGGACTTTTCAAGAAATTGCCTTTATCTATGGTTTTTCCTTGATTCCCAAGGGACTGGACCATCTCTTTTTTGACAATCTCTGGGCACTAGGGCAACGATTGGTGAGAAAGGGAGAGTTTGACAAGTATCTGACTCGTCCCATCAATCCGCTCTTCCACATCCTAGTCGAGACCTTTCAGATTGATGCCTTGGGCGAACTATTGGTCGGTGGAATTTTACTAGCGACAACAGTATCAAGCATTGCTTGGACTCTTCACAAATTCCTGCTTTTCCTAGTCTGTATTCCTTTTGCAACCTTGATTTATACTTCCTTGAAAATCGCGACAGCCAGTATCGCTTTTTGGACCAAACAGTCAGGCGCTATGATTTACATTTTCTATATGTTCAATGATTTTGCTAAGTACCCAATTTCCATTTACAATTCGCTTCTTCGTTGGTTGATTAGCTTTATCATCCCTTTCGCCTTTACGGCCTACTATCCTGCTAGCTATTTCTTGCAGGACAAGGATGCATTCTTTAATATCGGTGGCTTGATTCTGATTTCCCTTGTTTTCTTTTTCATTTCGCTCAAACTCTGGGATAGGGGTTTGGATGCCTATGAAAGTGCGGGTTCGTAAGGGGAAGACTCTCAAAGCCTTGTCTCAGGACGGGCTTTTTTTAATCGTGACGAAAATTTCTTGACATCTATTCTCAGAGTGCTATACTGAAAAGGTGATCGCCGATTTAGCTCAGTTGGTAGAGCAACGCACTCGTAACGCGTAGGTCACAGGTTCGATTCCTGCAATCGGCAGAAAAAACCAGCAACTTTTTTATGAAGTTGCTGGTTTTGTTTATATAATTTTTATAAAGAAGTAATAAAAGTTAAACCGCCTAATATCACTCCCGCCGCATTGGGAATGATAAGGATCCAGTCTTTTTTAGGTTCTTTGGTCCAACCATAGATTACCCAAATTAAACAAGAAACTGCTGCGAATAGTGGTTGGAATGGTTGAGCTTTTTCTCCTTGCAAGTTAGCGATAATTTGTGGAATATATGCAATAAAGACAAGAATCCCAATAAAAGCTCCAATAGATCCGACAAAGCGATTAATTTTTTGTTTAGACATATAGTACCTCCTGAAGCACTATTATATCAGAAGGAAAAAAAGTTTTCAAATTCGTTTGATCATAAAATAAGACAGATATTCAATAAATGTAAGTCGTGCTTTTATACTAAACGAATCTATTGGAGAGTCTAGGATGAGAAATCAAATTTGCTTAACATTTTTTGAGAAGGGTAAGCTACCACTTAGTTATCAAAAATAACCACTTACTGAAAATGCCTTGTTTCTTTTTTGAAAATTGTTATAATGAAGTCAGAAGCAAGGAAAGGAGTGGCTATGAAGATTAGGATTGAGCTTGATACAGATATGGCAGAAACTGAAGTCGTTATCCGAACGGCTCAATATGGTGAAGAGGTGGCTCGTATTCAAGCAGCTCTTGAACAAGCCAACCGTCAACCGATAGCTTTCTATAAGGATACAAGTGAATATTTTGTCGATTTGAAGAATATTTTATTTTTTGAAACAGATGGCACTAAAATTTATGCTCATAGTAGGGATGATGCTTATGAAGTCAAATTGAAGCTATACGAATTAGAAGAGAGACTTCCGGCATATTTCTGTCGCATTTCAAAGTCTACTATTGCCAATGCCAAGGCTATTTACGCTTTGGATAAATCATTTTCGGGAACCAGTACTATCCAATTTTATGACACACATAAACAAGTGCACGTTTCCCGACACTATTATCAAATTTTAAAAGAAAAGTTAAACGAAACGAGGTAAATATTATGAAAAAAACATTGATTGGAATTCTCTTCCTTGGACTAGCAGCATTGGTTTTATTCCAAGGGCAGTTTGGATTTCCTTATTTGAATATTAATATTTGGACTCTTGCAGTGATTGCTGGCTTTGCTTATTTTTCAATTGAGAACTTTTTGAAGCGAAATATGGCTGCTGGCTTTATATTTGGTTACATTGCTTTAGTCATTGCAAATAGTCATTACCACTTCTTGCAAATTTCTAGTGGGACCTTGTTTGCTGCTAGTGTTTTAGCTTGTATTGGTTTAAGCTTGATTCTAAAACCTAAGACGATTTGGCCATCTAGTCGTTTTTGGAAGGAAAAAGCCTTGTCTACAAAAGAAGGTGAAATAGCATTTGGAACTGGGACACGCTATATTCATTCAGAGAATTTCACATATGAAAAAATAGATTGTTCTTTTGGCAGTGCTTCTGTATATTTTGATAATGCGACTATTTTGGGAGAGTCCGCAACCTTCGAGGTAGACTTATCTTTTGGTAACGTGACTCTGTATGTTCCAAGTAAGTGGCGAGTAGAAATTGAAGTAGATAATGCCTTTGGTTCTGTTACTAATCCTCGCAATGTCAACGAGAAAGAAAAGACTTTGTATGTCAGAGGTGACGTTGCTTTCGGCTCATTAAAGATTATATATATTTAAGAAAACGGATTAATTTCGAAAGTTTTGAGAATGTACTTGTCAAACGTCAAGTTTTTTGGTAATATAGGAAGGTATGTGGTGCTAGCACATCCGTAATATTAGATCTAATAGGAGGAAACACGATAATGGCTAAAGTATGTTACTTTACTGGTCGTAAGACTGTATCAGGAAACAACCGCTCTCACGCGATGAACCAAACAAAACGCGCTGTTAAACCAAATCTTCAAAAAGTTACTGTTTTGATCGACGGTAAACCTAAAAAAGTTTGGGCTTCAGCTCGTGCCCTTAAATCAGGTAAAGTTGAACGCGTTTAATTAATAAGGTAAAGGAGCCTATCAGGCTCTTTTTCTTTGGAATTGTAAATGAGGAAGGTTTGGATATATTTTACTATGCTAATTATTGATTTTCTAAGTTATTCCCGTCCTTCTCTTTTACAGCCTGTCTAAAATATGGTAAAATAAACTATAAAAACTATAGAGGTACATGTCATGACTGTAAAAATCAATACAAAAGATGGCCAAATCGAGCTGACTGATGACGTCATTGCAACAATTGTTGGCGGAGCAGCGACTGAGATTTTTGGCGTAGTAGGTATGGCTAGCAAAAATGCAATTAAAGACAACTTCCAAGCTCTTTTAGGTAAAGAGAATTACGCAAAAGGTGTTGTTGTAAGAACCACAGAAGAAGGAAGCATTGCAGTTGATGTTTTTGCAGTACTTAGTTACGGAACAAAGATTAGTGAAGTTTCAAAAAACATTCAAGAGCGCGTGAAATTTAGCTTAGAAAATCAACTAGGCATCACAGCACAAACAGTAAATGTCTATATTCAAAATATCAAGGTCGTAGGAGAATAATCGTGACAAATATTACAACTAGTTTATTTCAAGAAATGGTGCAGGCAGCATCAACTCGTCTGAATAAACAAGCCGAATATGTGAATTCTTTAAATGTCTTTCCTGTTCCAGATGGTGACACAGGGACCAATATGGGAATGACTATTGAAAATGGTGCAAAGGAAGTTTCTAGCAAGTCAGCTTCTACAGTGGGTGAAGTAGCTAGTATTTTTGCCAAAGGCCTCTTGATGGGTGCTCGTGGTAACTCTGGGGTTATTACTTCTCAGCTCTTCCGTGGTTTTTCACAAAGTGTGAAAGAAAAAGAGGAATTAGACGGACATGATTTGGCGCATGCTTTTCAGTCAGGTGTAGAAGTTGCATATAAGGCTGTCATGAAGCCAGTTGAAGGAACTATTTTGACAGTTTCTCGTGGTGCAGCAATCGGAGCCAAGAAAAAAGCAGAAGAATCAGATGATGCTGTTGAGGTTATGAAGGCAGCGCTTGAAGGTGCTAAAACTGCTTTGGCTAAAACACCAGATATGTTACCAGTTTTAAAAGAAGTTGGTGTCGTGGATTCAGGTGGTCAAGGCTTGGTCTTCATTTATGAAGGTTTCTTATCTGCTTTGACAGGTGAGTATATTGCCTCTGAAGACTTCCAAGCAACCCCTGCTACTATGAGCGAAATGATTAATGCGGAGCACCACAAGTCTGTAGCAGGTCACGTAGCGACAGAAGACATTAAGTTTGGCTATTGTACAGAAATTATGGTTGCTTTGAAGCAAGGTCCAACTTATGTAAAAGACTTTGACTATGATGAATTCCGCAACTACCTAAACGAGCTTGGGGATTCTTTGTTGGTCGTTAATGATGATGAAATTGTAAAAGTCCATGTCCATACAGAAGATCCAGGCCTTGTTATGCAAGAAGGACTTAAGTATGGTAGCCTAGTCAAGGTGAAAGTGGATAATATGCGGAACCAGCATGAAGCGCAAGTTGAAAAAGAAGAAAATGCAGCAAAACCAGCTCAAGAAAAAGAATATGCTATTATCGCTGTAGTGGCTGGAGATGGACTAGCAGAAATCTTTAAGGCGCAAGGTGTTGACTACATTATCTCTGGCGGTCAAACGATGAATCCGTCAACAGAAGACTTCATCAAGGCTGTTGAGCAGGTCAATGCTCGCAATATCATTATCTTGCCAAATAATAAGAATATTTTCATGGCTGCCCAGTCAGCTGCAGAAGTCTTGGAACAACCAGCAGCTGTCATCGAAACGCGTACAATTCCACAAGGTTTGACAAGCTTACTTGCCTTTGACGAAAGTAAATCAATTGAAGAAAATCATGATCGCATGACAGCTTCTCTGTCAGATGTTGTTAGTGGTAGTGTGACGACTGCTGTCCGTGATACAACGATTGATGGACTTGAGATTCATAAAAATGACAATCTAGGAATGGTTGACGGAAAAATCGTCGTATCTAATCCAGATATGTTTGAGACCTTGACTCAAACCTTTGAAAAGATGCTAGATGAGGACAGCGAAATTGTTACAATCTACATTGGTGAAGAAGGGGATGAAGACTTGGCCAATAACCTGGCTCAAGATCTGATGGAAATATGAAGATGTAGAAGTTGAAATCCATCAAGGAAATCAACCGGTTTATCCATACCTCTTTAGTGTAGAATAATCTATTATTTATTTAATAAGTAGAGATCGGAAAATTTCCGGTCTTTTTTATGTTATGACATTTGTCATGTTAGCTGGTGACAAAATCAACTAGTAGGAAAAATTTCTTTCCCTTATAATATAGTTAACAACATGATAAAAGGTTGCTGTAAGAATTCAAAAAGCGTTTGGTCTTTGTTCTTCTTCCGGTTTTGGAAAAATAAAGGAAAGATGTACATGCGCTTTATCGAATCAAAGGAGGAGCAAAATGGAACTGATTGAAGTAAAGAAGCTTTCAAAAAGCATTCACGGTAAGGAGATTTTAAAGGATATTTCGTTTGAGATCTCTCAAGGTGACTGTGTGGCCTTGATTGGTCCCAACGGAGCAGGTAAAACGACTCTCATGGATTGTTTGCTGGGCGATAAGTTTCTGACAGCGGGTGAAGCAAGGATTCAGGGACTCAAACCAACTGATAGCCAACTCAAGCAGTCGGTAGCGATTTTACCACAAGAAAATACAGTTGTGGAGGATTTGAAGGTCAAGGAACTCTTGGCGTTCTTCCAAGCAATTTATCCAAATAGTTTGTCGAATCAAGAAATTGATGACTTGCTGCAATTTACAGACAAGCAAAAAAACCAATTAGCTAGTAAGCTATCAGGTGGACAAAAACGTCTCTTCTCTTTTGTTCTAAGTCTGATTGGCCGTCCTAAGATTCTGTTCTTGGACGAACCAACTTCAGCTATGGACACCTCCACTCGTCAGCATTTCTGGGAAATTGTTGGTCAGCTCAAGCAACAGGGAGTGACCATCGTTTATTCCTCTCACTATATCGAAGAAGTCGAGCATACAGCAGACAGGATCTTGGTGTTGCACAAGGGTGAGTTGATTCGGGATACAACGCCTTATGCTATGCGCAGTGAGGAGCAGGAAAAACACTTTACCTTGCCACTGACTTATCAGTCTGTGCTGGAAAAGCTGGATAATGTGACTGATTTAGAAATCAAGCAAAAGGCTTTATCTTTTGCTACTAGAGATGCTGGTCAAGTATGGCAAGTCCTGCAGGAAAACGGCTGTACAATCGAAGAGATTGAAGTACGTAATCGTACCCTCTTGGATAGTATTTTTGAAACGACACAAGAATAGGAGAGTAATCATGAAATATGGCAAGTCTTATGAAGATTGAGTTGATTTTGATGAAACGGCAGGCTGCTTATTATCTCTTGTCTATTGGTCTGCCCAGCGTCTTTTACCTGATTTTCTCAGGAATGATGTCTGGAAGTGATACGCCTGAACCTGTGCTTCGAGGCTACCTCTTCTCTATGACTCTTTTTAGTATCATGTCTAGTGCCTTCTTTAGCATTCCAAGTACTTTGCAGTCTGATAAAAATAATAACTGGCAAAAAATGATTCAGCACTCGCCAATTTCTATGGTAAAATATTATATATCAAAACTCTGTAGTACGCTGTTGACTTTTATGCTTTCTATCATCGTAGTCTTCTCGATTGGGCATTTTGTTCGCGGGGTTAATCTGCCAATGGTGGACTGGCTTCTTTATTGCCTTGATCCTTCTGGTAGGAAGTGTGGTCTTTATTGCCATGGGGGTATTGGTCAGTCTCTTGCCAAGTGCTCAGCTCATGTCTGTAGTGGGCAATATCGTCTATATGGCACTGGCTGTTCTAGGAGGTCTATGGTTCCCTCTGACTATGTTTCCAAAATGGCTCCAGCCAATTGGTAAGTTGACACCAAGTTATCAACTGATGCAGGTCGTGTCTTCTTATCTAGAACACCATCAGTTTAATGGCAAGGCAGCTTTGATTGTTCTGATTTATACGGTTTTGGTTAGCATTCTTGTGCTACAACTCAAAAAGCGAATTGAGGTAAAATAAAACCATGTGGGAAAAACTTAAACGAGTCCACTATATGTTTCATATTGCGCTGGTTTTTATCATCTTTCCAGTGGCGGGAGCGATTAGCGGGGAATACCCGCTTTTCCTCTTGATGTGGACAGCTATTTTTGTTACGGCTTATTATGCAGTCTTGTTAAGTAACCATCGCCTTATCCAGTTTCTTTCTTGGTGGTTCTTGGTGGTTTACATCTATTATGGTTCTGTCTGGTTAAATGGAGGGTTTACTTGGTACATTTTTTATCTATCCAATCTGCTCATTTATGAATTAGATGATATTTCCTTTAAATCCTGGCGTTTTTTGACCTTTGTCGCCTTGCAGCCTGCTATTGTGATAACTAATTATTTGATGGGGAATTTTGGCCCAGCAGAGCTACTCTTCTTTATTGTAACCTTTCTCTTTTCGGATGGTTTGACTTTCGGTCTCTATCGAATTCAAACTACAGAGCGAATCAAGGAAGAAAAGGTCAAGCAAAATGCCCAGCTGAATCTTTTCCTGGCAGAAAATGAGCGCAATCGGATTGGTCGAGACTTACATGATAGTCTAGGACACACCTTTGCCATGCTCAGTGTTAAAGCGGAGCTAGCTCAGCAGTTTTTACAGATGGAAGCTTACGATAAGGCAGCAAAAGAACTGCAGGAAGTGCAAGAGATTAGTAAGAAGTCTATGGCTGATGTTCGACGGATTATAAATAATCTAAAGGAGCGAACTCTGGATGAAGAACTAGTAACCATTCGAGCTATGCTTGAGATGAGCGGTATTCAGGTAGAAATAGATAACCAGCTCAATGTCGCCAGTATCCCACCGAGTCAGCAGTCAACGATTAGTATGATCTTACTGGAGGCGGCGACCAATATCATTAAGCATGCCCAAGCTAAAAAGAGCTGGTTTTCTTTAGTGAAGAAAGACGACAAAATTGTTTTAGATATTCAGGATGATGGTTGTGGTTTTCAAAAGCTAACTGGTCAAGAGTTACATAGTATTCGAGAACGATTAGTTACGATGTCAGGAAGGCTCGAGATCCTTAGCGGTAAGAACCCGACACAAGTTCGAATAGAATTACCATACGGAGGGAAGGAAGCATGAAACTTTTGTTAGCAGAAGATCAAAGTATGCTGAGGGATGCTCTAGCTCAGCTTTTACAGCTACAGCCAGATGTTGAAGAAGTCTATCAAGCAGAGGATGGGCAGAAGGCTATTGACTGCCTCATATCAGAAACTCTTGATGTAGCGATTTTGGATGTGGAAATGCCAAACAAAACTGGACTAGATGTTCTCGAATGGGTCAAGACAAATCGACCCAACATCAAGGTCATCATTGTCACAACCTTTAAGCGACCGGGCTACTTTGAGCGAGCTGTTAAGGCAGATGTAGATGCTTATGTGCTCAAAGAGCGCAGCATTGCAGATTTGATGAAGACCATCCATACCGTTCTAGATGGGCAAAAGGAATATTCGCCGGAATTGATGGAGGTGCTAATGACCAGTAGGAATCCTCTCTCTCAGCAGGAGAGGCTAGTCCTGCAAGCTGCGGCGACTGGCCTGTCCAATAAAGAAATTGCTGAAAAACTCTTCCTCTCAAATGGAACGGTTCGTAACTACATGTCAGCTATTTTGACCAAGCTTGATGCTGAGAATCGAACAGAAGCAGTCCGAATCGGGCAAGAGAAAGGTTGGTTATAAGGACTCGGTTAAAAAAAAGTGTCAGATGAATAGCCTTTTGATATTGAACCATGTTATAGACATATATCTAAAGTAAATAGGTTAAATCCTCTAATCCTGTAAGTTCAAAGAATAGCTGACAGGATTTTTTGTTGAAGAAAAAAGCCTTTTCTTTTTAATTAGAAAAAAGGAAGAGAGTTTCCAAATCAGTTTGAAAATATTTTTCTTTTTTGTTGATTTTTCTTTGCTCTCATTTTTGCCTTATGCTATAATACATTCTATAAAAACATGATTTAAAAGGTAGAGTTTAAGCCGTTTCAAGACAGTTTAAAACCCTTTGAATCAAAAAAGGAGAAACACATTATGGGAATTGTTATTCTATTGGTTGTTATCTTTTTAGCTATTTTATTGCTAATAAGTTCCATTTATGTTGTTAGACAACAATCCGTTGCCATTATTGAACGCTTTGGTCGCTATCAAAAGACAAGTTCAAGTGGTATGAACTTCCGTATTCCTTTTGGAATTGATAAAATTGCAGCGCGTGTTCAATTACGTTTGTTACAAAGTGATATCGTCGTTGAAACAAAAACGCAAGATAATGTATTTGTTACGATGAATGTTGCGACACAGTATCGAGTAAATGAAAATAACGTTACAGATGCCTATTACAAGCTGATGCGTCCTGAGTCACAAATTAAGTCATATATTGAAGATGCCTTGCGTTCTTCTGTTCCTAAATTGACCCTCGATGAGCTCTTTGAAAAGAAAGATGAAATCGCACTTGAAGTTCAAAAACAAGTGGCTGAAGAAATGTCTACTTATGGATACATCATCGTTAAAACATTGATTACAAAAGTTGAACCAGATGCAGAAGTTAAGCAGTCTATGAATGAAATCAATGCTGCTCAAAGAAAGCGTGTCGCTGCTCAAGAATTGGCTGAAGCAGACAAGATCAAAATCGTTACTGCTGCTGAGGCTGAGGCTGAAAAAGATCGTCTGCACGGGGTTGGTATAGCCGAGCAACGGAAGGCTATTGTTGATGGTTTAGCAGATTCTATTAAAGAGTTGAAGGGCGCCAATGTAGAGTTAACGGAAGAACAGATTATGTCTATTTTGTTGACCAACCAATACCTTGATACACTGAATAATTTTGCAGATAAACAGGGAAATAATACAATCTTTCTGCCAGCAAATCCTGATGGAGTTGAGAGTATTCGGACTCAAATTTTATCTGCTTTAAAAGCCAAGTAAAAGTTCTCAGAATATTCTGAAATATTTAATTTCCGTTTACTATCTTGTTCTTATTGACAAATCAACTAAAAAGCTTTAGAATTAAATATCGATAATAATTAGATAGGAGAACGAAATGGCAAAAACAAGTTTTGAAAAAGTAGAAGCAGTCGTAGGTTGGGTTCGTGAAAAAAAATTAACAGGTTACCGTATCAGTAAAGAGACAACAGCCCGCGAAATGTCTATTATTGCTCTAGCTCAAGGTCGTGCTCAAGTTAAAAATATCTCATTTGAAACAGCTCTTAGTTTGATTGACTTTTATGATAAAAACCACGATAAGTATGAAGATAAATAAGGAGTAGGCATAGCCTACTCCTTTGTTTATTTACACAATAACAAACATTTTTTTACAGTTGTTTTTAGGAGCATGTGTTTGTTTGTAGATAAAAGTTTGGAGAAATTATCCAATAAGTCTAAAAATGAATGGCTTTGTCTTTAAACTAGACATTCAAAATGCAAGTTATTTGAAAGTTAAATAGTTTGATTTAAAAATGAATAAAAACACAGAATGAATATCTACCATTCTGTGTTTTTTAGTTGGTCGTTAAGTTAGAACTTATTAGGTATTTTTTTAGATCATTTAAGATAGCGTTGAAGGAATTCTCTGGTACGTTCTTCCTTTGGCTGAGTGAAGATAATTTCAGGTTTACCTTCTTCAGCAATGACTCCCTTGTCCATAAAGATGACTCGATGCGAGACATCTCGAGCAAATTCCATTTCATGGGTAACGACGATCATGGTTAGGCCTTCTTGAGCCAATTCTTTCATGATCTTTAAGACTTCGCCAACCATTTCAGGGTCCAAGGCAGAGGTCGGTTCATCAAAGAGAATAGCATCTGGATTCATGGATAAGGCGCGAGCGATAGCGACACGCTGCTTTGACCACCTGACAATTGTTTAGGCTTGGCTTTCCAGTATTGTTCGCCCATGCCTACTTTTTCGAGATTTTCTTTAGCAATCTTCTCTGCTTCAGATCGTTCGCGTTTGAGGACAGTTGTTTGGGCAACGATTGTATTTTCTAAGACATTTAGATTTTCAAATAGATTGAAAGATTGGAAAACCATTCCTAGTTTTTCACGATAGTGCGTTAAATCATAATTTGGTTCAAGGACATTTTGACCTTTGTAAATGATTTCTCCAGCGCTAGGTATTTCAAGTAAATTGATAGAGCGAAGGAAGGTTGATTTCCCACTTCCAGAGCTTCCGATAATGGAAATAACTTCTCCCTTGCGAACGGTGAGTGAAATATCTTTTAGGACTTGATTTTCACCGTAGGACTTTTTCAAGTGTTTGATTTCTAAAATTGTTTCTGTCATGGTTTCAATTCTCCCGTCTGCATTTGATTGGCTCCGGTGGTGTAGCTATCAGTATCAAAACGATGCTCAACGTAACGAAGGATTCGGGTTATAGTAAATGTCAGAACAAAGTATATAACGGCGATGATGGTGAAGGTTTGGAAGTACTTGTAGGTTTGAGTCGCTATGGTATTTCCAGAGAAGTAGAGCTCTACTACAGAAATAACATTCAGTACGGAAGTATCTTTAATATTGATGACAAATTCATTCCCTGTAGCCGGTAGAATGTTGCGAATGACTTGTGGCAACACGATTTTTCTCATGGTTTGCCCGTGGGTCATGCCAAGAGCAGTAGCGGCTTCAAATTGTCCTTTATCAACAGCGAAAATTCCTCCACGTACGATCTCACTCATATACGCACCGGTGTTAATGGAAACGATAAAAATAGCAGCAATTGTTCTGTCGATTGAAATGCCAAAGGCTTGGGCAGAGCCGTAGTAGATGACCATGGATTGAACAATCATCGGTGTACCACGGAAGATTTCGATGTAGACATTTAGGAACCAGCCAAATAGTTTGTAAAATTGCAAGAGCTTTATTTTTTGATGTTGGAGCAGTACGGAAAACTCCAATGAGTAGTCCAATCAATAAACCTGTGATGGTTCCTGTGATAGAGATGAGTAAAGTTAAGCCTGCGCCTCGAAGAAATTGAGGCCAGTTTTCTTGCCAAATCTTTGTGACTTCTTTAAAGAAGTTTTGTTTTTCTTTGGCAGGTGTTTTTTCTACAGGCTGTTTCTTGATCATCTCATCCATTAACTTCACTTGGTCTTGTGAGCTAATTTTAGAGATCGCTTCATTGACTTTTGCCATTCGTTGATCATCTTTTTGCATCCCAATTGCGATGGAAGCATCTTCTTTTCCAACTTCAAAGCCTTTTTTGAATTGAATCATCTTAAAGGATGAACTGGCTGCTTCTGCTGTCAAAGCTTCTGGACGTTCAGAGATGTAGCCATCTATCACTCCAGACTCAAGGGCTTGGCGCATTTGAGCAAAATCCCCCATTGCAGTTTCTTGTTTAGCTCCCTTGAGTTGCGAAATCAGATTGTAGAGGTAAACTCCTTGTTGGGAGGTGATTTTAGCTCCCTTAAAATCATCCAGTGTTTTGGCTTGGGCATACGCTCCATTTTTTTGGACAAGAACAACTGGTTCGCTGGTATAGTAACTGTTAGAGAAGGCAATTTCTTTCTTTCTCTCTTCAGTTGGGCTCATACCTGCAATAATCATATCGATCTTTCCAGAGGTCAAAGCGGGAATTAATCCATTCCAAGATGTTTTAACAATAAGGGGCTTTTTCCCAAGTTCTTTTGCGATTTTTTTTTGCAATTTGAACATCGTAGCCATTGGCATATTGGTTGGTGCCATCTATTTTGACAGCACCGTTTGAGTCATCATCTTGGGTCCAGTTAAAGGGAGCATAAGCCGCCTCCATTCCGATTCGAAGGTATTCATCCGCTTGAACAATCTGGCTGGCGCCAAAGGTCAGCAGAATCAAAGATAAGATGCTAAAAAATATCTTTTTCATGGGTTCTCCTATCTATCATATTAAAAAGTAAGTTCTTTCTATTGTACAAGAAAATGCCCTTCTTTTCAATCTTATAAAGTCTCTCTACGAAAAAAATGATATAATGAGATGAAAATGAAGGCGGAGGATCAATGCTGATGTGAACAGTAGGATTGCTAAATTTCTAGCTTCTTTTCAATAACAACTCCTGAATCTGCATGAGGAAAAATAGAATTGGTGGACTCCTTTTTGTATGTTGAAGAAGCTTCCGAGGGAAGTGCTAGTGATGATTTTGAAGGAATAGAATGGAGAAAATACGTGAAAAAAAGATTACTATTCATTATATCCATCTTGTTTTTGGTGAGTTTGCTGCTCCCTTTTAGGGGAAAGGCGGCTGAAATTGACAGTCGAATTGAACAATACAATGGGAGATTGGAAATCCATCAAGACAATACAGCAACTTTTATCGAAGAGGTGACCTATGTCTATGACGATCCCTACAACGGTCAATACATTACTCTAGGGCAGGCGGGGAAGGTGCCCTCGAATTTTGAAATAGAATCTAAGCCTTTGGTAGAAATTGAGACGAATGGCAAAACGAAGGAACCGCAAAGTATAGAGGAAGTACCACTTGAGGACGGGAAAAAACTTAAGATATATAATTCTGGAAATAGTGGGGACCGAGTTAAAATCAAAATTACTTGGCAATTAAAAAACCTTCTTTTTCTGTATCCGGATGTAGCTGAGTTAAATTGGATTCCAATTTCTGACTGGGAGGTTGGGATGGATCATGTCTCATTTGTGGTCACCTCTCAGCCAGATTCTAGTGCTCGCTTGATTGCTCATACTGGTTTTTTCAAAAAAGATCCAGAAGTAAAGAGAATTGAAAATGGTTTTGAAGTAACTTTGGATTCTTTAGGTGCTAAACACCATTTTGAACTTCATGGTATCTGGGATCGGTCGCTTTTTAGTCAATCATTAACCAATGACGGTGGTATTACAAATCGACGGGCTGGTTTTGAAAAACAGGAGCAGGATATTGTTCGCAAAACAGCCTTTTATCAGAATTTGATTTATAGAATACTTCCAGTGGCTATTGTGGTCATTTTTGTAGTTTCTATATACTATTTAATCCGGTATTTTAAGACGACTCGTCAAAAAACAAGCTTTTCGGATCAGGCTCGACTTTATGAAGTTCCACAAGATCTTCCACCCATGCTAGTAGCTCTAAATATCTATGATGTAGATATCGAAAAGGTAGGGCCTGTACAAGGCAAAAAGGGGCGCCTATTATTTTCTAACTTAATTCAGGCGACCTTACTTGATCTGGTAGATAGAGGAAATCTCAAATATGTGACAGAGGGACAATCTCATCGCTTAGAGATTGTGCATTATGAAGGGATGGCAGGTTTTGAGTTGACTTTTGTGGAGATGGTATTCGGTGATGAGAGCTCCGTTGAACCAGACACGATGTTTTCTGCCTATCAGATTGACAAAAAAATTCTCAAAGGAGTTAAGGATAAGGACGACGAGGCTGAGGTTCGTAAGGAAGGGAGCGATAAGAGATATCGTTTATCAAAGATTTACGCAAATTATCAAATGATATAAAAGAAGAGGAACAAAGGCTGGGCTTGCATCCGCATTTTCGTAGTCTAAACAAGGAAGAAGAAAAAATGAGGAATCGTGGTTGCTTGCTCTATCTCTTGGTTTTTCTGCTACTAATGTTTTCTTTAATCGGATTTGGTTTCCTATTTAGGGAGTTCTTTTGGCAATATTCTTTGGGATTTTTGCTGGTCTTGATTATAGGGATTCCTTTGAATGCCTTTGTGACCAAACGTAGCGATAATCTCCTGAATGAAGATTACATTGATGAAGTGGTAGAGTGGCGGAGTTTTGCCAATATGCTTCGCGATATTGCTAAATTTGATAAAACAGAAGTTGAGGGTGTGATCCTTTGGAATCGTCTGTTAGTCTACGCTACTCTTTTTGGTTATGCAAAACGAGTCAGCAAGGTGATGAAAGTCCAAGATATTCATCTAGAAAATGAAGAGCTAGAAAGATTTGTTTTGACGGATCAAAGTCTTCATTTTGCGGGTGGTGTTGACCTGCTAAACTCCTATGTTCAGACCGCCAGTTCAGCAAGTACTTTCTCCATATCAAGTGGAAGTGATTCAGGCGGTTTTGATGGTGGTGGCTTCTCTGGTGGAGGAGGCGGAGGGGGCGGAGGCTCCTTCTAGAAATTCCCCAGTGACACAGTTTTTTTAATTGAATTTTTTTATCGATGTTTTTTTATAATTTTTTTAAAGTATAAAAAGTAAATTTAGGAGAAAAGATGTTCTTCATTGAGATTATAAAGTCCGTTATTTTTGGAATTATCGAAGGAATTACAGAATGGTTGCCCATTTCGAGTACTGGACACCTGATTCTGGTTCAAGAGTTTATTCATTACCAAAAGCAAAATGCTGCTTTTATGGAAATGTTCAACGTGGTTATCCAGCTGGGGGCTATCCTAGCCGTTGTCTTCATTTATTTTGATAAGCTTAATCCTTTTAAACCAGATAAAACACCCCGCCAAGTTCAGAAAACATGGCAACTCTGGGCTAAAGTAGTAGTGGCTTCCTTGCCGGCAGTTATAATAGGAATTCCACTTGATAACTGGTTTGAAAAGAATTTCCATAATTTTGTTTCTGTAGCAATTATGCTGATTATTTATGGGATTGCCTTCATTCTTATAGAACGACGTAATCAGGAAGTAGAGCCAACTGTGATAAATATAGAGAAGCTCCCATATAAAACAGCTCTCTACATAGGTTTTTTCCAAGTTTTGTCCCTCTTTCCAGGGACCAGTCGGTCAGGAGCAACTATTGTTGGTGGTCTTTTAAATGGAACTAGTCGTTCTGTTGTGACAGAATTTACCTTTTTCTTAGGAATCCCAGTTATGTTTGGGGCTAGTGGTATTAAGGTTCTGAAGTTTATCCTAAAAGGAAACAGTCTTGATTTAGGTCAATTGACTCTCTTGCTAGTGGCTATGATTGTGGCCTTTGGAGTGAGTATGTATGTCATTCGATTCTTGACTGATTATGTGAAAAAACATGATTTTACCGTGTTCGGTAAATATCGGATTGGCCTAGGCGCTTTATTGCTTATTTATTGGGTTTTTAAGGCTTTGTTTGCAAAATAAACCGAAAGAGTTGGGATGCCAGCTCTTTTCTTTTGAAATCAAGAAGAAGACTGACTTTAACCTTTGAAAAACATAGGGGAATTTAGTATAATGGAAGGACTAGTATGTACGAGGTAGAACAATGGAAGTGAAGCAAATTAGTGAATCAACAATCAAGATCACCATCAAATTAGAAGATCTAGAAGAGCATGGTATGGAGATGGCAGATTTTCTGGTTCCTCAGGAAAAGACGGAGGAATTTTTCTATACCATTTTAGATGAACTAGAAATGCCAGAAAGCTTTTTAGATAGTGGAATGCTGAGTTTTCGGGTGACTCCAAAACCAGACAAATTAGACGTTTTTGTCACAAAATCTAAAGTAGACAAAAATTTAAATTTTGAAGATTTGGCTGACTTGCCTGATATGGACGAACTTTCTCAAATGACTCCGGATGAATTTCTAAAGACACTTGAAAAAAACATCTTTGAAAAAAGCCGTGATGATATAGATGCTGTTAAAATGCTGGAAAAAGCGGAAGAGGAAGATACATCTGAACCAGAAGAAGGGCAAGAACAAGATCGCTATATTTATTATATCTTGCGTTTTTCTGACTTGAAAAATCTGATTGCATTCACCAAAACAGTTGACTATCCGGTGGATACATCAGAGTTATACAAGATGGATCAGCACTATTATTTGACTATTCTGGTGGATATTGAAGGTCGTCCTAGTCGTTATCCTGCTTGGCTTCTGGCAGCAATGCGTGAACATGCTGAGGATACAGATACGACGAGAGCCCTTCTTCAAGAGCACGGTCACTTGTTGATTGTAACAGATGCTGTGCAACATCTTCAAAAGGTAAACTGCTGATGGTTACATTTCCTTTGAAATTTATTATGGTCTTGCTGGGCACCTTTTTTATCGGTATCTTGTTGACGCCTTTGGTTCGTATTTTGGCCTTTAAAATTGATGCGGTAGACTATCCCAATGCCCGACGAATTAATAAAAAGCCTATGCCTAGTGCAGGTGGCCTAGCGGTCGTTATAGCTTTTTCTATCACAAGTTTAATCATGATGCCAACCATTGTGCAGGTTACTTTTCGTGGAGAAACTTATTTCGATTATATTTGGCCAGTTGTCCTAGGAGGTGGAGTGGTAGCCTTAACAGGTCTGATTGACGATGTAAAAGAGTTGTCTCCTTTACCTAAGCTACTTGGAATTGTTGTTGCTGCTTCTTTGATTTGGCTCTTGACGGATTTTCGCTTAAATGACTTTAAAATTCCTTTCGGTGGTCCTCATCTCTTTTTCCCTCCTTGGTTATCCTTTATTTTAACCTTAATTTGGATTGTATCTATTACAAATGCGGTGAATCTTATGGATGGGTTAGATGGTTTGGTTAGCGGTGTATCAATAATCTCCTTGCTGACAATGGGAGTTGTATCTTATTTCTTCCTGCCTGACCATAACTTATTCTTAACCCTGACAATTTTTGTCTTAGTAGCTTCGATTGCAGGTTTCTTCCCTTATAACTATCATCCAGCGATTATATACGGTGGAGATACTGGAGCCCTTTTTATTGGGTTTATGATTTCGGTTCTATCTTTGCAAGGTTTGAAAAATGCAACAGCTGTTGCTGTGGTGACGCCTATGATTATTTTAGGTGTGCCGATTGCGGATACATTTTTGGCTATTGTACGTCGGACTTTATCAGGTCAAAAATTTTATCAGCCTGACCGCAACCACTTGCATCACCGTTTGCTTTCTTTAGGCTTGACTCATAGAGGAACGGTTTTGGTGATTTATGGGATTTCGTTGATTTTTGCTACAATCTCTCTATTACTCAATATTTCAAGTCGAGTTGGTGGTGTACTTCTAGTTATTGGTTTGCTTTTTGGAGTAGAGCTGTTGGCAGAATTGATTGAAATTTTAGGACCAAACCGTACACCGCTTTTAAAGATTATGCGGTATATTGGAAACTCTTCTTATAGAGAAGAAGTGCGTAGACGTTGGAAAAATAAAGAACATAAATAAGAACAATTCTAATCAAAATAAAAGCCTTTTGGGCTTTTTTTTGCTATACTAATGAGTGGAATACGATAAAGAAAGGAATGGACGCAATGTCTGTATTAGAAATCAAAGATCTTCATGTTGAGATTGAAGGAAAAGAAATTCTCAAGGGGGTTAACCTTACCTTGAAAACAGGAGAAGTGGCTGCTATCATGGGACCAAATGGTACAGGTAAATCCACTCTTTCTGCTGCTATTATGGGGAATCCCAATTACGAAGTTACCCAAGGAGAAATCCTCTTTGACGGAGTTAATATTCTAGAATTGGAAGTAGACGAGCGTGCTCGTATGGGTCTCTTTCTTGCAATGCAGTACCCTAGTGAAATTCCAGGTATTACTAATGCCGAGTTTCTCCGTGCAGCCATGAATGCTGGCAAAGAAGACGAAGAAAAAATCTCTGTCCGTGATTTTTATCATGAAGCTAGACGAAAAAGATGGAATTGCTCAACATGAAAGAAGAAATGGCTGAGCGCTATCTCAATGAAGGATTCTCTGGTGGAGAAAAGAAACGCAATGAAATCCTACAGTTACTTATGTTAGAGCCAACTTTTTGCGCTCTTGGATGAGATTGACTCTGGTCTGGATATCGATGCTCTTAAGGTTGTGTCTAAAGGGGTTAACGCTATGCGCGGTGAAGGTTTTGGTGCTATGATTATCACCCACTACCAACGTTTGCTTAACTATATCACGCCTGATAAAGTTCATGTTATGATGGAAGGTAAGGTTGTTCTTTCTGGCGGTCCTGAATTGGCAGTACGCTTGGAAAAAGAAGGTTATGCTAAGTTGGCTGAAGAATTGGGCTTCAACTACAAGGAAGAAGTTTAGTCAAACACTCTTTTGACTTTGATAAAAGATAGGAGAATGACATGACTAAAGAATTAATTCAAGAATTTTCACAGTTGCACGCTGAGCCGGAATGGTTGGCTAGTCTCCGTCAGAAGGCTTTTGACAAGATTGATCAACTGGATTTGCCCATTATTGAGCGGGTTAAATTTCATCGCTGGAATCTGGGAGACGGACGGATTTCTGACAGCGAGCCTTTGACCAGTGTGCCAGATTTCACATCTCTTGGGGACAATCTCAAGTTTATCCAAATGGGGACTCAAACAGTCCTTGAGCAATTGCCAGCTGACTTGGCAGAGCAAGGGGTTGTTTTTACAGATTTTCACACGGCCTTAGAAGAGATTCCAGAGCTGGTAGAGAAGCATTTTATGTCTGCGGTTAAGTATGACGAGGATAAATTGGCTGCTTACCATACGGCTTATTTCAACAGCGGCGCAGTTCTTTATGTACCTGACAATGTTGAGATTGACCAGCCGATTGAAGGAATTTTTTATCAGGACAGCGAAAGCGATGTTCCTTTTAACAAGCATATTTTGATTATCGCAGGCAAGCATTCTAAGGTTAACTACTTGGAACGCTTGGAAACTTATGGTGAAGGAGCTGTTCCAGCGACAGCTAATATCACAGTAGAAGTCATTGCTCAGGCTGGAGCTCAGATTAAGTTTTCAGCGATTGACCGCTTGGGCCAAAACGTCACAGCCTATATCAGCCGCCGTGGTAAGCTGGACAACGACGCTATGATTGACTGGGCTATCGGTGTTATGAACGAAGGCAATGTCGTAGCGGACTTTGATAGTGACCTCTATGGCAAGGGTAGTCATGCGGATATGAAGGTGGTGGCTCTCTCAAGCGGTAAGCAGGTTCAGGGATTGATACCCGCGTAACTAACTATGGCTGCAACTCTATCGGAAATATCCTGCAGCACGGGGTTATCCTGGAAAAAGGGACTCTGACCTTCAATGGTATCGGACATATTATCAAAGGGGCAAAGGGAGCAGACGCCCAGCAGGAAAGCCGGGTTCTCATGCTGTCTGATCAAGCTCGCTCAGATGCTAATCCAATTCTCTTGATTGACGAGAACGATGTGACGGCTGGTCACGCAGCTTCTATCGGCCAGGTGGATCCAGAAGATATGTATTACCTCATGAGTCGGGGTCTTGATAAGGCGACGGCAGAGCGCTTGGTCGTACGTGGTTTCTTAGGCTCAGTGATTGTAGAAATCCCTGTTAAAGAAGTCCGTGATGAAATGATTGAAAATATCGATATTATTCTCGCAAAAAGATAAAAAGCTGGGCCTTGGCCCGTGTAGTAGATAGGAGTCTTCATGTCTGGATTTAACGTAGAAGCAATCAAGCAAGATTTTCCCATTTTGGACCAAATTGTCAATGATGAGCCTTTGGTTTATTTGGACAATGCGGCGACAACCCAGAAACCCACGCGGGTGCTAGCGGCTATCGAGAACTACTATCTTAGAGACAATGCCAACGTCCACCGTGGTGTGCATACGCTGGCCGAGCGGGCAACAGCGGCCTATGAAGCAGCCAGAGAAAGAGTTCGTTCTTTTATCAATGCAGCTTCTAGCAGAGAAGTCCTCTTTACACGAGGAACCACGACGAGTCTCAATTGGGTGGCTCAGTTTGCGGCTGAAAGGCTGCAGCCTGGTGATGAAGTGCTGATTTCGATTATGGAGCACCATTCCAATGTCATTTCCTGGCAGGAAGCTTGTAGAAAGACTGGAGCTAAGCTGGTCTATGTCTATCTCAAAGACGGTGCTCTGGATATGGAAGATTTCTGTGCCAAGCTCAATGAGCGAACCAAGTTTGTCTCTCTGGCTCATGCCTCTAACGTCCTTGGGGTTATCAATCCCATCAAGGAGATTGCCCAGCTGGTCCATCAGCAAGGAGCACTTTTGGTGGTAGATGGTGCTCAATCCATTCCGCACATGAAGATTGATGTACAGGATTTGGATGTAGATTTCTTCGCCTTTTCGGGACATAAGATGGCTGGTCCGACTGGTATCGGGGTTCTCTATTGCAAGGAAGAGTTGCTAGAAGAGATGTCGCCTGTCGAGTTCGGTGGCGAAATGATTGATTTCGTCTATGAACAGGAAGCGACCTGGAAGGAATTGCCTTGGAAGTTTGAGGCTGGAACGCCGAATATGGCAGGAGCAATCGGTCTTGCAGCGGCTATTGATTATTTGGAAGACTTGGGCATGGATGCTATTACTCAGCATGAGCAGGATCTGATTGCCTATGTATTTCCAAAACTTCAGGCAGTGGAAGGCTTGACCATATATGGCTCTCAAGATTTGGCTCAGCGCTCCGGCGTGATTGCCTTTAACCTGGATGGTCTCCATCCGCATGATGTCGCGACGGCTTTGGACTACGAAGGAGTGGCTGTTCGGGCGGGTCATCATTGTGCCCAGCCTTTGCTCACTTATCTGCAGGTACCAGCGACTGTGCGAGCCAGCTTTATATCTACAATACCTATGCGGATTGTGACAAGTTGGTAGATGCTTTAGAAAAGACAAAGGAGTTTTTCAATGGCGCTTTCTAAGTTAGACAGTCTTTACAAGGCGGTTGTGACCGACCACTCGGCTCACCCTCATCATCATGGTAAGTTGGAAGATGTGGAGCAGGTAGTCCTCAATAACCCAACCTGTGGCGATGTCATCAGTTTGTCTGTGAAGTTTAATGATAAAGATGAGATTGAGGATATTGCCTTTGTGAATTCTGGCTGTACCATTTCAACGGCTTCGGCCAGCATGATGACGGATGCGGTTCTGGGCAAGACAAAAGAGCAGGCACTGGGGTTAGCGGAAGTTTTCTCACAGATGGTTCAGGGCCAGGAAGACAGTCGCCAGAAAGAATTGGGAGATGGAGCCTTTTTAGCAGGCGTTGCCAAATTCCCGCAGCGAATTAAGTGTGCGACCTTGGGTTGGAATGCCCTCAAGCGAGCAATTGAAGAAGATAAAAAGTAAGAATGCGAAAGGAAATTATGTCAGAAGAAAGAGTAGAACCAAAACCGATTGATCTCGGTGAATACAAGTTTGGTTTCCATGACGATGTTGAACCTGTCCTCTCGACAGGAAAAGGGCTGAATGAAGCGGTCATTCGTGAGCTTTCAGCTGCAAAGGATGAACCAGAATGGATGCTGGATTTCCGCCTCAAATCCTACGAGGCTTTCAAGAAGATGCCGATGCAGACTTGGGGGCCGGATTTGTCAGAAATTAATTTTGATGACTTGATTTATTACCAAAAGGCGTCTGATAAGCCGGCTAGAAGTTGGGATGAAGTGCCTGAGAAGATTAAAGAAACCTTTGAGAAGATTGGGATCCCAGAAGCGGAGAGAGCCTACCTCGCTGGTGCGGCAGCCCAGTATGAGTCTGAAGTGGTTTACCATAATATGAAGGAAGAGTTCCAAAAGCTAGGCATCGTCTTTACGGATACCGACTCAGCTCTCAAGGAATATCCAGAACTCTTCAAGCAATATTTTGCTAAGCTGGTTCCTCCGACAGACAATAAGTTGGCAGCCCTCAACTCTGCTGTCTGGTCTGGTGGTACCTTCATCTATGTTCCAAAGGTGTCAAAGTGGATATTCCGCTACAAACCTACTTCCGAATTAACAATGAAAATTCTGGTCAGTTTGAGCGAACTTTGATCATCGTTGATGAGGGTGCTAGTGTTCATTATGTTGAAGGGTGTACTGCTCCGACTTATTCTAGCAATAGCTTGCATGCGGCGATTGTTGAAATTTTTGCCCTTGATGGTGCCTATATGCGCTACACAACTATCCAAAACTGGTCGGATAATGTATACAACCTCGTGACCAAGCGGGCGCGGGCTATGAAAGATGCGACCGTTGAGTGGATTGACGGGAACCTCGGTGCGAAAACAACGATGAAATATCCATCTGTCTATCTGGACGGACCTGGTGCGCGTGGAACCATGCTTTCCATTGCCTTTGCCAATACCAATCAGCATCAAGATACTGGTGCTAAGATGATCCACAATGCACCTCATACCAGCTCATCTATCGTGTCTAAATCTATTGCTAAAGGCGGAGGTAAGGTAGACTACCGTGGTCAAGTAACCTTTGCTAAATTCCAAGAAATCTGTCAGCCATATCGAGTGTGATACGATTATCATGGATGATCTTTCGGCTTCGGATACTATTCCCTTTAATGAAATCCATAACTCTCAGGTGGCTCTGGAGCATGAGGCCAAAGTTTCTAAGATTTCAGAAGAGCAACTCTATTATCTCATGAGCCGTGGCTTGTCCGAATCTGAAGCCACCGAAATGATTGTCATGGGCTTTGTTGAGCCATTCACTAAAGAACTGCCTATGGAATATGCTGTTGAGCTGAATCGCTTGATCAGCTACGAAATGGAAGGATCAGTTGGATAAAAGCTGTGGAACAAAAGTAAATTATTTTTAAAACAAAGATTGTTCCTCTTGTTTCTAAACTTAGGTTTAGAAGACTATTTAGGTTTTTTGTTAAAGAATCTTTTGAATATGAAAAAGCCAGGCTGAGATAAAACTATCTCAGCCTTTTTTAGTGTGGATGAAGTGTGTGCTTTTAAAAATCAGCAGGGTGGGAATGAACAATTAAGCTAATAGAAATTGTTCATGTATTTCTTCTGGCTCTGTCTTGTGGTGGATTGAGCGACTAAGAAGTTCTGGTAGTTACTTTGTCCCCTTTAAGATTTGGTGATGTTTAAGTTGCGGTTTAGAATAAAATAAGAAGTGAAAACGTCGCTTCAATTGATTTTTTTATTCAAAAAGCATCAGGAAGTTTTCCTTCCTGATATTTCTATAATTTTTTATTAACATATTCTACAAAGTTATTCCACCAGACTTTCAAGAAAAAGCCTTGCGCAACTTCTTTTTTGGTTTCCATTGTAATGCTGGGTTGTTCTTTTAAGTAGCCTTTTCCAATTAAGTCAGTGTCTTTGTAGCTTAAAGTTCCTATTGGTGTATGAGCTGCGAGAGGAGCTTTGAACTCCTGTTTATTTTTTTTGAAAGTGACTTTTGGTTCTGAGTCACTCCCGATTCTCTGGATAATATTCAAATCATTTGATGCAATAGCCTTGATTTGATCTTCGCTTCCGTTAATGATTGAAATGTGACTGTCTTCATAAGGGGTTCCCTTTTCGGCTAGTGTAGTCACTACGAAGTTGTTAGCGATATAGTCCATGATGCTAGCAGTGGCTAGGAAAAGAGCTTTTATATCTTCTTCAGCATTTTCGACATTTAAAACGACTGTAATGAGTCTCATATCTCTTTCGTTGGCAGAAGCGATGAGGGAGAGGCCTCCTTGGTCAGAGATTCCGGTCTTTAATCCATCCACCCCCTTGCGGTAAGAAGGCATATCTTTTAACATATAATTCGAACTATTGACTTCTAATCCGTCAAAGTTGAAGCTAGTCTTTTCGGTAATATTTAAAACTTGCGGATAATCTTTAATGAGATGATAAGATATAAGGGCCATATCATAGGCGCTTAGCTGATTTTCTTCATCTTTTTTGGAATTGGGGTAGATATTATCTCCGAGATGAGAGTTGTTTAAGCCAGTTGAATTGACAATTTTTGCATCAGAAATTCCCCACTCTTTTAGTTTGGCTTTCATAAGATCGACAAACTTTTTTTCGCTTCCAGCAATTTTTTCAGCTAGGGCGATAGTAGCGCTGTTAGCATTGGCGATAAGAGAGGCTTCTAATAATTCTTCTACAGAGTAGCTTCCTTTGTCTAGAGGGAGGTTGCTGATGTCGTAATTAGTTGTCAGCTTTAGAGCATATTCAGAAATTTCTACCTGGCTGTCCATAGTAATTTTCTCGGCTTTTATGGCGTCATAGACCAGATAGGCTGATAGAAGTTTGGTCAGACTTCCAATTGGTACAGGGGTAGTAGCCTCTTTTTCATAGAGAATTTTTCCAGTATTTACGTCAAAAGCGATAGCATTTTTGGCGGCAATATCAAAGTCATCTGCGGAAACAAGAGGACAGAAGCTACAAAATAAACAAGTAAATAGAAGTGCTATAATTTTTTTCATATCTCTTCCTTTGAGTAGGGTTAATCCTATTGTACCATAAAAATGGCTCTTGTAGAGGTTTGTCTTCTTTATAAAAAAAGCATTATGAATAAATATACTTTGTGAATATGAACGTTTTTTTAATGATCTTTTTACATTATTTTTTTATTTTTAAACAAAAAGACGAACAAAAAGTGAATTTGTAGGCGTTCGTGGAACAAAAAATAATATAATGCTTAAAATTTTTTAAAAAAATACTTGTTTTTATAAAATAATAGAGTATAATAATACAAATAACATTAAAAGGAGATGCGACAATGAAACCAGTGAAAAAATTAGCTGTTTTAGGGCTTACACTTGCTTCTGTTTTTACCTTAGCAGCATGTGGAAATTCTAACTCAGGGGCTTCAAAAACTTATTCTTATGTCTATTCAACAGACCCAGATACCTTGGATTATACAAATTCTAATCGTCAAACTACGTCTGATGTTATTGCAAACTTAGTGGATGGACTATTAGAAAATGATAGATACGGAAATCTTGTGCCATCTCTGGCAGAAGATTGGACAGTATCGAAAGATGGTTTGACTTATACATATAAGCTTCGGAAGGGTGCTAAATGGTATACTTCTGAGGGTGAAGAATATGCAGAAGTCAAAGCGCAGGACTTTGTTACTGGTTTGAAGCACGCGGCTGACAGCAATTCAGATGCGCTTCCAATTGTTCAAACTCTATCAAGGGTTTGGATGCTTATGTAAAAGGTGAAAGTAAGGATTTCTCAACAGTTGGAGTTAAGGCGGTTGACGATTATACAGTCCAATATACACTCAATCAGCCAGAAAGTTATTGGAACTCTAAAACCACAATGGGTATTCTCTTCCCAATTAACGAAGAATTTTTAAAATCATCTGGTAAAGATTTCGGTACTGTAAAACCTTCAGGAATTCTCTATAACGGTCCATATTTCCTGAAGTCCTTCACATCTAAATCATCTATTGAATATACAAAAAATGACAATTATTGGGATAAGGATAATGTGAAGATTTCAGACGTCAAGTTGACTTACTTTGATGGTTCTGATCAAGAGGCGCTTGTTCGTAACTTTAAAGATGGTACATACACACAAGCTCGTTTGTATCCAAATAGTTCAAGTTATGCTTCAGTGCAAAAACAATACAAAGACAATATTGTATACTCTCCTCAAGATGCAACATCATTCTTTTACGCCTTTAACTACAACCGTAAAGCCTACAATTTCACAGCTAAGACAACAGATGCTCAAAAGACATCTACAACAGCTGCTCTCTTAAACAAAGATTTCCGTCAGGCAATCAACTTCGCTTTCAATCGGACGGCTTATGGAGCGCAGCAAAACGGTCAAGAGGGAGCAACTAGCTCACTTAGAAATAGCTTGGTGCCGCCAACATTCGTTCAGATTGGCGAAAAGAACTTCGGAGACATCGTTGAAGAAGATTTGGCGAGCTATGGTGATGAGTGGAAGGGTGTTAAATTAGACGATGCTCAAGATGGACTCTTTAATGCCGAAAAAGCTAAGGCAGAATTTGCCAAAGCAAAAGAAGCTCTCCAAGCACAAGGTGTTGAATTCCCGATTCACTTAGATCTTCCTGTTGAACAAACAAACAACCTCTTGGTACAACAGGCTAATTCATTTAAACAATCAGTTGAAGAAGCCCTTGGTAAAGATAATGTTGTTATTGATGTACAGCAAATGTCTACAGAAAATAAAAATAATGTAACGTACTTTGCGGAGACTGCGGCTCAAAAAGACTACGATATCAACATTGCTGGTTGGGGTCCTGACTTCCAAGATCCATCAACTTATTTGAATATTTTTGATCCAGATAAAGGAGATATGCTCCAAAATATCGGTTTGGAAAAAGGACAAAATGCTGATTTAGCAGACAAACTGGGCTTGAACGAATTTAAGAAATTAAATGAAGATGCAGATTCTGAAAAACAAGATACAACTGCTCGCTATACAAAATATGCAGCAGCTCAAGCTTGGTTAACAGATAGCTCTTTGGTCATTCCGATTCAATCAAACGGTGGTACTCCGCTTGTTATGAAGGCAGTTCCGTTCACAAAACCTTACTCTCTGGTTGGTATCAAAGGTGATGCTTACGTCTTTAAGTACAGAGAAGTTCAAAATGACATTGTAACGGCGAAAGACTACAAAGCCGCTGAGAAAAAATGGAAGAAAGAAAAAGAAAAAACAAATGCCAAAGCTCAAGAAGAATTGGCTGATCATGTTAAATAGACCTAAGGCTCTACATCACAAAGATGTAGAGTTTTTTGCTCATATGTAATGTTTTCTGACATGAAAAATAAAAAAATAGTCAATTTTTACTTAAAACGATTTATTTTTTCAGGGAAATAGGGTATAATGGACAAAATGGTAAAAAACTAGAGTGATATTTCAGAGAAAACCTCTCATGGATGATTTGAATATCTCTTATTTTGAAAGGAGTATTTCATGAATAAGAAAAAAAGACTCGTTGGAGTTGGACTTGCAGTTTTATCTTCTGTGATTTTAGCTGCTTGTAGTTCAACAGCATCTAATACAAAGGTGTATTCTTATGTATATAGTAATGATCCAGATTCTTTGGACTATGTAGTTGCTAATCGTGCTACCACTTCAGATGTGACTGGAAATCTGATTGATGGTTTGCTTGAGAATGATAAGTATGGGAATTTGATTCCGTCTCTTGCTGAAGATTGGACCGTATCTAAGGATGGTTTGACTTATACTTACAAGCTTCGTAAAGGTGCTAAGTGGTATACTTCAGATGGAGAAGAGTATGCTGAAGTAAAAGCTCAAGATTTTGTGACAGGATTGAAGCACGCAGCCGATGGCAAATCCGAAGCTCTTTACCTTGTTCAAAATTCTATCAAAGGATTGGATGCCTATATCAAAGGGGAAACCAAAGACTTTTCTACTGTAGGTGTAAAAGCACTGGATGATTATACAGTGCAGTATACTTTGAATAAGCCAGAAAGTTACTGGAATTCGAAGACGACTAGTGGTATCTTATTCCCGATAAATGCTGATTTCTTAGCTTCCCAAGGAAATAGTTTTGGCTCAGCTAAACCGTCTAGTATTTTATACAATGGTCCTTATATTTTGAAGTCTTTAACGGCAAAATCTTCTATTGAATATAAGAAAAACGAAAATTATTGGGATAAAAAAAATGTTCCCATTGAGGATGTAAAACTATCTTATTACGATGGATCTGATCAGGAATCCTTAGTTCGTAATTTTAGCGATGGTGCCTATACTCTGGCTCGTGTATTTCCAAATAGTTCAAACTATGCCTCTGTTAAAAAGAAATATGCGGATAATATTACTTATTCTCAACAAGGTGGAACTTCATTTTTCTATGTCTTTAATGTAAATCGTCAGTCTTATAATCATACTTCTAAGAAAGATGACAAGCAGAAATCAGATACCAAGGCTGCTATTTTAAACAAAGATTTCCGTCAGGCAGTCGGTTTTGCTTTTGACCGAAAAGCTTACGCAGCTCAAACGAATGGTGAAGACGGCGCATCAATGGTCTTGCGTAATCTTGCAGTACCACCGACATTCGTGCAGATTAGGGATCGGAATTTTGGAGATGTCGTGAAAGAAAAACTAGCGAGCTACGGTCAAGAGTGGTCTGATGTCAAGTTAGAGGATGCCCAAGACGGTCTATATAATGCTGAAAAAGCTAAAACAGAGTTTGCAAAAGCTAAAGAAGCACTGCAGGCTCAAGGTGTGAATTTCCCAATTCATCTAGATTTGCCAGTGAGTCAGTCTGATAAGGCTGGAATTCAACAAGCTAGTTCCTTTAAGCAGTCTGTTGAGTCAGCTCTAGGAAAAGATAATGTAGTAGTTGATCTCCAGCAAATGTCCGAAGATGACTTTAATAATACGGGTTATTTCGCCAACTCGGCTGCTCAAAAAGATTATGATCTTTCAACCAGTGGTTGGACTCCTGATTATCAAGATCCTTCTACGTATTTAGATGTTTTTGATCCTACAAATGGTGGATTGCTACAAGCGATTGGAATTGAACCGGGTCAAATCAAGATGTTGTGTCAGCTCTAGGATTAAATGATTATAAAGCTCTGAATGACGATGCAAATAAGGAAACGTCTGATACGAGCGTGCGTTATGAAAAATATGCAAATTCTCAAGCTTGGTTGACAGATAGTGGATTGACCCTTCCAAGCATCTCAAACGGTGCCAATCCGCTAGTTCAAAAATCAGTTCCATTTACTAGAGCTTACTCTTGGATTGGAAGCAAGGGGACTGCTACAAATTATAAATACATGCAGCTTCAAGAGGATGTTTTGACAACTAAGGATTATGAGAAGGCATTTAAAACCTGGATGAAAGAAAAAGAATCATCTAATGAAAAAGCTCAAAAAGAGTTAGAAAAACATGTAAAATAAAAACAACCCTAACGAGGAGGCTAAATAGCTTTCTCGTTTTTTTATGAGGATGAGATTATCAAGCTTTAAGTAGTGTCTTTGCCTGGTTTGATCGCCTCTTTTGGATGATTTCACAGGCACGTCCCAATATGCTATAACCAGCTATAAAAAATAATTATAACAATATAGATTTTTTTTGATAAAAAGGTTTTCATTTCTATTTGAGAAGTGTTATAATCTAAGATAAATCTAACCTAAATAGGAGAATGTTATGAAGAAACGCAATGTTTTAGCCATGGCTGGTGTTACTTTACTTGCTGTTGGTGTCTTAGCTGCCTGCTCTAGTTCTAAGTCTGGATCATCAAACACAAATACTAATTTTACTTATGTTTATCAAACAGACCCAGAAACTTTGGACTATACCTTGTCAAGTAAGACCTCTACCCACGAAATCACATCTAATGTCATTGATGGTTTGCTTGAAAATGACCAATATGGTAATCTTGTTCCATCTCTTGCAGAAAACTGGAGTGTATCTAAGGACGGCTTGACTTACACTTACAAATTGCGTAAGGGAGTTAAATGGTATACATCCGATGGCGAAGAATATGCAGATGTAACTGCTAAGGATTTGTGACAGGTTTGAAACATGCTGTAGATAAAAAGTCAGAAGCTCTTTATATGGTGGAAAATTCCATCAAAGGATTGGATGCCTATATCAAAGGCGAAACAAAGGACTTCTCAACAGTAGGGATTAAAGCTGTCGATGATCATACCTTGCAGTTCACTTTGGAACACCCAGAAAGCTTCTGGAATTCTAAATTAACAATGGGTGTCCTATTCCCTGTTAATGAAGAGTTCTTGAAATCTAAAGGAGACAAATTCGGTCAAGCCACTGATCCGACAAGTATCCTTTATAATGGTCCATTCTTGTTGAAAAGTATAACTTCGAAGTCCTCTATCGAGTTTGCGAAAAATCAGAACTATTGGGATAAGGATAATGTCCATGTCGACAATGTTAAATTAGCTTTCTATGATGGGCAAGACCAAGAATCCTTAATTCGTGGCTTTAAAGACGGCTCTTATAGTAAGGCACGTGTTTATCCTCGTAGTTCAAACTATGCATCTGTAGAGAAAGAATATAAAGACAATATTATCTTTAGTCCTCAAGGTTCATCTACTTTCACTGTTTTCACAAACATTGATCGCCAAAGTTATAATCATACTTCTAAAACGACAGATGCACAAAAAACATCTACCAAAAAAGCTATCTTAAACAAAGACTTCCGTCAGGCTTTGAACTTTGCTTATGACCGTAAGGCCTATTCTGACCAAGTGAACGGTGAAGAAGGAGCCCTTAAATCCGTTCGTAATCTCTATGTTCCACCAACATTTGTCCAAGTTGGTGATAAGAATTTCGGAGATGTTGTAAAAGAAGATGTTGTCAAATACGGCGATGAGTGGAAAGACGTTGATTTCTCAGATGCGACTAACGGTCTCTACAATCCAGAGAAAGCCAAAGCGGAATTCGCCAAAGCAAAAGAAGCCCTTCAAGCAGAAGGCGTGGAATTCCCAATCCATCTGGATATACCAACAATCCAAACCAATACTCTTATTGTAAAACGGGCTCAATCTTTGAAACAGTCTATTGAAAAGAGTTTAGGAACAGACAATGTTGTGGTTGATATTCAAATGCTATCCCAAGAAGATGTTAATAATATCACCTACTACGCTCCAAATGCAGCTGCTTTGGATTGGGATATCACAGACCAACTTGGCTGGACTCCTGACTTCCAAGATCCATCATCATATTTGGAAATTTTACATCCTGAAACAGGAGACAATACAAAGAGTTTCCTTGGCTTTGAAGCAGGAAAAGGCAATGCAGCTGCTAAACAAATTGGTATGGATGAGTTTGGAAAACTTCTCGATGAAGCTGCAGCTGAGAAATCAGACGTAAATAAACGTTATGAAAAATACGCAGCAGCTCAAGCTTGGTTGACAGATAGTTCAATCTTACTTCCAAGTACTTCAAATGGTGGAGGAGCTGGTGTAACTAGAGTTGTGCCATTCACTGCTGCTTTTGGTTGGACAGGTAACAAATCAGATGGTGCCTTCCTCTACAAATACATCAAGCTTCAAGATAAACCAGTAACGAAGAAAGAGTATCAAGAAGCTGAGAAGAAATGGATTAAAGAAAAAGAAGAATCTAACAAAAAAGCTCAAGAAGAACTTGAGAAACATATAAAATAATCCGTAATCCCCCCTATCTCAATGAGAGATAGGGGTGTTTTAGTAATTAAGAGATAAGAAAGATAGTTGTTTTTTTAGGAACGAAAAGCGTATAATAAGAGCCATTGTTTTTGAAATCACCAATATTTACACATGTTGAAGATCCTATAGGAGTCGTCGTATTTGGTGGCTATGTAAGTCAATATCACAAAATATTCTGACAATTCTGGTTTACATTTAAATTATTATGTGATATAATCTTAGACAAAACTAAATTTGAAATTGAAATGGAGAATATAGATGAAGAAAGGTAAAATCCTTGCACTTGCGGGAGTTGCTCTCTTAGCTACTGGTGTTCTTGCAGCGTGCTCAAATTCTACATCAAACTCATCAAACTCATCAAGCTCTGGCGCAGATCAAGCTTTTAACTATATCTACCAAGTTGATCCAGAAAACTTGAATTATTTGATCTCTAGTAAAGCAGCAACAACTGACCTTACAGCTAACTTGATCGATGGTCTTTTGGAAAATGACAACTATGGAAACTTGGTTCCATCGATGGCTGAAGATTGGACAGTGTCTAAGGATGGCTTGACTTATACTTATAAACTTCGTAAGGATGCTAAATGGTATACTTCTGATGGTGAAGAATATGCTGATGTCAAGGCCCAAGACTTTGTGGCAGGTCTAAAGTACGCTGCTGACAACAAGTCTGAAACTCTTTATCTTGTTCAAAGTTCTATCAAGGGCTTGGATGACTACGTTAATGGTAAAACAAAGGATTTCTCATCAGTTGGTGTTAAAGCAGTTGATGACCACACAGTTCAGTATACTTTAAATGAGCCAGAAAGTTTCTGGAACTCTAAAACAACAATGGGTATCCTTTATCCAGTCAATGAAGAGTTCTTGAAGTCTAAAGGTGACAAGTTTGCTCAAGCTGCTGACCCAACTAGTCTTCTATACAACGGGCCATTCCTGCTTAAATCTATCACATCAAAATCATCTATTGAATTTGCTAAAAATCCAAATTATTGGGATAAAGATAATGTCCATGTGAGCGATGTTAAATTAACATACTTTGACGGGCAAGATCAAGGTAAACCAGCTGAGCAATTTGCTAAAGGTGCTCTAAGTGCGGCTAGACTGGCTCCTACAAGTGCTACCTTCTCTAAAGTAGAAAAAGAATTCAAAGATAATATCGTTTATACTCCTCAAGATTCTTCAAGCTATTTAGTTGGGGTGAACATTGATCGTCAAGCGTACAATCACACAGCTAAGTCAAGTGATGCACAAAAATCATCAACAAAGAAAGCTTTGATGAATAAAGATTTCCGTCAAGCTTTGAGTTTTGCATTCGACAGAACGGCTTATGCTTCACAAGTTAACGGTAAAGAAGGGGCTACGAAAATGCTCCGCAATCTCTATATTCCACCTACTTTTGTTCAGGCAGATGGTAAGAGCTTCGGCGATCTTGTGAAAGAAAAAGTGGCTAGCTATGGAGATGAGTGGAAAGATGTAAACTTCGACGATGCTCAAGATGGCCTTTACAATAAAGAAAAAGCTAAAGCTGAATTTGCGAAAGCTAAAAAAGCTCTCCAAGAAGAAGGTGTAGAATTCCCTATTCATTTGGATATGCCAGTAGACCAAACTGCTAGTGCTAAAGTTCAGAGCGTTCAATCTTTGAAACAATCAATTGAGAGCTCACTTGGGACAGACAATGTGGTTGTTGACATTCATCAAATGAAGACTGATGATGTTTGAACATCACATATTATGCTGCTTCAGCTGCTGAAGAAGACTGGGATATTTCTGATAATGTTGGTTGGTCTCCTGACTATCAAGATCCATCAACTTATCTTGAAATTATCAAGCCTGGTGGTGAAAACACCAAAACATTCTTAGGGTTTGATGGTAAAGAAAATGCAGCTGCAGACCAAGTTGGTTTGAAGGAGTATGCTAAGTTAGTTGATGAAGCTGCCGCTGAAAAGACAGATGTAAATAAACGCTATGAAAAATATGCAGCTGCTCAAGCATGGCTAACAGATAGCGCCTTGTTGATACCAACAACAAGTAGGACTGGACGTCCAGTTTTAACTAAGATTGTACCATTTACAGCTCCTTTTGCTTGGTCTGGTGCTAAAGGTCGTGACATGGCAAGCTACAAATATCTGAAATTACAAGATAAAGCTGTCACAGCCAAAGAATATCAGAAAGCTCAAGAAAAATGGAATAAAGAACGTGCAGAATCTAATAAAAAAGCACAAGAAGAGTTAGAAAAACACGTGAAATAACCAATCATTAGAACTTTCTCTAAAAGGAGAGAAAGTTCTTTTGGGATTTTAAAGGAAACGATAAATGAAGAAATATATATTTATGCGTATCTTACGCTCCCTGGTGTCGATTTTCTTAGTAACGGCTTTGACCTATACCATTATTTATACAATGGTGCCAAGAAAATTGATTTTTAAACAGGACCCTAACTATAACAAAATAGCAACCACAAAAGATAAAAAAGCTAATTACGAGAACACAATCTATGAACGTATGGGCTATGTGGATTATTATGATACGAAAGAGTTACAGGAGAAAGCTAGCAAGGAAGATAGCTCTGTAACTGTTGAAGGAACTGATGCAAACAAAAAAATCTACGAAGCTTATATCAAAAAATTAGGTAATGGCTGGAAGCTTCACCAATTTGAAGAAAGCAAGCAATTTTATGCTGTTCGTGAGGTGCCAGTTCTAGAACGTGTTCTTGGCTTCTACGGGAATTTGATTCAATTTGACCATACTGGTTTTGTCAAAGATGAAACAAATCCAAAACTTAAACGTTATATTCGTATTGAAAACGACCCTGCTATTGGTTGGTCTGTAGTTGGATCAGGGACTAAGCATAAATATTTACTATACTTTAATGCTCAATTCCCGTTTGTTCATCAAAATTTTGTGACCTTGAACTTAGGAAATTCTTACCCAACTTATGCAAATATTCCTGTGTTACAGGTTATTTCACAAGGACAAGGACAAACTAAATCATCTGAAGTTCAATTCCCTACAGGAAAGAAAATTTCATCAGTTAATATCTATTCACGAACTTACAAGTCACCAAGTAAAGCTGATTCGCGAGATATTGCAAACTATGGAAAAGACGATCCATATACAGCTACAGAGAGCAACTATCAATATCCATCCATGCTTGTTAGCTCAGCGATTATTGGTTTGATTGGTATTGCGATCTCTTATCTGATTGCTGTCCCATTAGGGTCTTACATGGCTCGCTTCAAAAACACTTGGATTGATAGTTCATTAACGGGTCTCTTGACCTTCCTTTTGGCCCTGCCAACAATTGCTTTGGTTTATATTATTCGCTTAGGTGGTTCTTCGGTTGGTCTTCCAGATTCTTTCCCAGTTCTTGGTGCAGGAGACTGGCGTTCATATGTTCTTCCGGCAGTAATTCTGGGACTTTTGGGTGCGCCAAGCACAGCTATCTGGATTCGTCGCTATATGATTGACTTGCAATCCCAAGACTTTGTACGTTTTGCTCGTGCTAAAGGATTATCTGAAAAAGAAATTTCAAATAAACACATTTTCAAATGCCATGGTTCCATTGGTATCAGGAATTCCAGGGGCTGTTATTGGAGTTATTCAAGGGGCAACCTTGACAGAGACTGTCTTCGCCTTCCCTGGTATGGGTAAAATGTTGATCGACTCAGTTAAAGCTTCAAATAACTCTATGGTAGTCGGATTGGTCTTCATTTTCACTGGTTTATCAGTCTTTGCCTTACTCTTAGGTGATATTTTGATGACAATGCTTGACCCACGTATTAAATTAACAACAAAAGGAGGTAAATAATGGCTTCTATTGATAAAAATAAATTCCAATTTGTCAAACGCGATGATTTTGCCTCTGAAGCAATTGATGCTCCAGCTTATTCGTATTGGAGATCTGTTATTCGCCAATTTCTGAAGAAGAAATCTACCATTATTATGTTGGCGATTTTGCTAACCATTATTTTAATGAGTTTTATTTACCCGATGTTGTCTGATTTTGATTATAACGATGTAAGTAAAGTTAATGATTTTAGTGCTCGTTATATTGCGCCAAATGGAAAATATTGGTTTGGTACAGATAGCAATGGTAAATCTCTCTTTGATGGAGTGTGGTTTGGTGCTCGAAATTCTATCTTGATTTCCGTTATTGCGACAGCCATTAACTTGATCATTGGGATTGTTGTTGGTGGTATTTGGGGGATTTCTAAATCTGTTGACCGCGTTATGATGGAAGTTTATAATGTCATCTCAAATATTCCGCAATTATTGATTGTTATTGTCTTGACTTATTCGATCGGAGCTGGATTCTGGAATCTAATCTTTGCCATGACAATTACTTCATGGATTTCGATTGCTTACTTAATTCGTGTACAAATCATGCGGTATCGTGATTTAGAGTACAACCTTGCCAGCCGTACTTGGGAACGTCTACTTTTAAAATTGTTGCTCGAAACATTATGCCACAACTGGTATCTGTGATCATGACGACCAGCTCTCAAATGCTTCCAAGCTTTATCTCTTATGAAGCCTTCCTTTCTTTCTTTGGTTTGGGGCTTCCAGTAACTGTGCCAAGTTTAGGACGTTTGATTTCTGACTATTCACAAAACGTTACAACCAATGCTTACCTTTTCTGGATTCCGTTGACAACCTTGATTTTGGTATCCTTGTCCCTTTTCATCGTCGGACAAAATTTAGCGGATGCTAGTGATCCACGTACACATAGATAGGAGTAAATATGATACAAAATAAAAATGTAATATTGACTGCTCGCGATATTGTCGTGGAATTTGACGTTCGTGATAAAGTCCTAACAGCCATCCGAGGTGTATCCCTTGATTTGGTTGAAGGAGAAGTATTAGCTTTAGTAGGAGAATCAGGATCAGGTAAGTCTGTGTTGACTAAAACATTCACTGGGATGTTGGAAGATAATGGGCGCGTTGCGCAAGGTGTCATTAACTACCGTGGTCAAGATTTGACAACTTTAAAATCAAATAAAGATTGGGAAAAAATTCGTGGCGCTAAGATCGCTACGATTTTCCAAGATCCCATGACTAGTTTGGATCCAATCAATACAATAGGAAGCCAAATTACGGAAGTTATTATCAAACACCAAGGCAAAGATGCAAAAGAAGCCAAAGAAATGGCAATCGACTATATGAAAAAAGTTGGAATACCTGATGCAGAACGTCGGTTTGAAGAGTATCCTTTCCAATATTCTGGAGGTATGCGTCAACGGATTGTTATCGCTATTGCTCTTGCTTGTCGTCCAGATATTCTAATTTGTGATGAGCCAACCACGGCTTTAGATGTGACAATACAAGCACAAATTATCGAACTTTTAAAATCATTGCAGAACGAATACCGCTTTACAACTATATTTATCACTCATGACTTGGGTGTTGTTGCTAGCATTGCTGATAAAGTAGCGGTTATGTATGCTGGTGAGATTGTTGAATACGGAACGGTTGAAGAAATTTTTACGATCCACGCCATCCTTATACATGGAGCTTGTTATCTAGCTTGCCACAGTTGGCCAATGATCATGGTGAACTCTTCTCTATCCCAGGAACTCCTCCGTCTCTTTATACCGAGTTAAAAGGTGATGCCTTTGCTCTTCGTTCGGATTACGCTATGCAAATTGATTTCGAAGAAAAAGCACCACAATTCCAAGTCACAGAAACTCACTGGGCTAAAACTTGGTTGCTTCATGAAGATGCACCAAAGGTTCACAAGCCTGAAATTATTGAAAATTTACATGATAAAATTCGCTTGAATATGGGCTTTGCTCATTTAGAAGGCTAGGAGGAAGGAAATGTCTGAAAAATTAGTAGAAGTTAAAGATTTGGAGATTTCCTTTGGTGAAGGGAAGAAGAAATTTGTCGCTGTTAAAAATGCAAATTTCTTTATTAATAGAGGTGAAACTTTCTCGCTCGTAGGTGAATCCGGTTCAGGGAAAACTACAATTGGTCGTGCAATCATTGGTTTGAATGAGACGAGTAAAGGTGAAATCTTCTTTGATGGTAAGCAGATTAATGGGAAGAAGTCTAGAAAAGAATCTTCGGAAATTATTCGTAAGATTCAAATGATATTCCAGGATCCTGCTGCGAGCTTAAACGAGCGTGCAACAGTTGACTATATCATTTCTGAGGGCTTGTACAACTATCATTTGTTTGAAAATGAAGAAGAAAGAATACAAAAGGTTAAGAATATTATTCATGAAGTTGGATTGCTTTCTGAACATTTGACGCGTTATCCGCATGAATTCTCAGGAGGGCAACGCCAACGTATTGGGATAGCGCGGGCTTTAGTCATGCAACCAGATTTCGTTATTGCTGATGAACCAATTTCTGCTTTGGATGTATCCGTTCGTGCTCAAGTGCTAAATCTTCTAAAGAAATTCCAAAAAGAACTGGGGTTGACCTATCTATTTATCGCTCACGATTTGTCAGTGGTACGTTTCATTTCAGATCGTATTGCAGTAATCTATAAAGGTGTAATTGTTGAAGTAGCTGAAACGGAAGAGCTCTTTAATAACCCAATTCATCCTTATACCAAATCGTTATTATCAGCCGTTCCAATTCCAGATCCAATCTTAGAACGTAAAAAGTACTTAAAGTCTACGATCCGGATCAACATGACTATTCAGTTGAAAAACCTGAAATGGTTGAAATTAAACCTGGCCACTTTGTTTGGGCTAACAAAACCGAAGTAGAGAACTATAAAAAAGAGCTCTAATATCTAAAAACAAATCATTCTTGAAGATGATTTGTTTTTTTACTAAAAAACACACCAAAAAGTATGTGAAAAGCAATTTTTAATTCATTATAAAAATAAATTAGTTACAAACACACGCCAATGTCCGCAAAAGCTTAGTTCTTTGATAGATTAATAGGTGAGGAGATATCCTCTAAAATCAAAAAGAAAGGACTAGTCAATGAAGTTTGAGGACGTATACAAACAAGTTGAAGGGATAGTCAAGCGATGTTATAAAGATTATTATCTGCACTTATGGGAGTATGCAGATTGGAGGCAGGAAGGGATGTTGGTGTTGTACGAATTGTTAAAAAGTCACCCCAACCTACTAGAAGATCAACCACGACTGTACCGTTACTTCAAGACCAAGTTTCGGAACAGAATTCATGATTTGATTCGTCGCCAAGAGAGTCAAAAACGGAAATTGGACAGGCAACCCTATGAAGAGGTCAGCGAGATAGGTCATCGTTTAAGAATGAAAGAGCTGTATCTGGATGAACTGGTAGCCTTTAGAAGTGCCATGGCAGAGTATAGAAGTCAGCTCAGTCCGGAAGAATCAAAACAATATGAGCGTCTGATGGCAGATGAAAGATTCAAAGGACGTAAGGCAATGCTCAAAGATCTGTCTTATCACTTAAGGGATTTCAATCCCCGTTTAGATTAAAAAGAAGGGAGAAGCAATCTCCCTTTCAGTCTGTTTTCACATTTTAAGTTTAAAAAAGCCAAAGAAAAGAATCGGAATAAAAAAAAGATAAAAAAAGTTAAAAAAAGTAGTTGACAGTTTAGCGAGTAGATGATATACTAAGATAGTTGTCTCCGAGGGAGGCAAAGACCTTTGAAAACTGAACAAGACGAACCAAGTGCAGGGTGACATAGAGATATGTGACCTGTCAAAGAACGAAAAATAAATCTGTCAGTGCACAGAAATGAGTAAGACTCAAACGATTAAATGAGAGTTTGATCCTGGCTCAGGACGAACGCTGGCGGCGTGCCTAATACATGCAAGTAGAACGCACAGTTTATACCGTAGCTTGCTACACCATAAACTGTGAGTTGCGAACGGGTGAGTAACGCGTAGGTAACCTGCCTGGTAGCGGGGGATAACTATTGGAAACGATAGCTAATACCGCATAATATTGATTATTGCATGATAATTGATTGAAAGATGCTATTGCATCACTACCAGATGGACCTGCGTTGTATTAGCTAGTAGGTGAGGTAACGGCTCACCTAGGCGACGATACATAGCCGACCTGAGAGGGTGATCGGCCACACTGGGACTGAGACACGGCCCAGACTCCTACGGGAGGCAGCAGTAGGGAATCTTCGGCAATGGACGAAAGTCTGACCGAGCAACGCCGCGTGAGTGAAGAAGGTTTTTCGGATCGTAAAGCTCTGTTGTAAGAGAAGAACGGGTGTGAGAGTGGAAAGTTCACACTGTGACGGTATCTTACCAGAAAGGGACGGCTAACTACGTGCCAGCAGCCGCGGTAATACGTAGGTCCCGAGCGTTGTCCGGATTTATTGGGCGTAAAGCGAGCGCAGGCGGTTAGATAAGTCTGAAGTTAAAGGCTGTGGCTTAACCATAGTACGCTTTGGAAACTGTTTAACTTGAGTGCAGAAGGGGAGAGTGGAATTCCATGTGTAGCGGTGAAATGCGTAGATATATGGAGGAACACCGGTGGCGAAAGCGGCTCTCTGGTCTGTAACTGACGCTGAGGCTCGAAAGCGTGGGGAGCGAACAGGATTAGATACCCTGGTAGTCCACGCCGTAAACGATGAGTGCTAGGTGTTAGGCCCTTTCCGGGGCTTAGTGCCGCAGCTAACGCATTAAGCACTCCGCCTGGGGAGTACGACCGCAAGGTTGAAACTCAAAGGAATTGACGGGGGCCCGCACAAGCGGTGGAGCATGTGGTTTAATTCGAAGCAACGCGAAGAACCTTACCAGGTCTTGACATCCCGATGCCCGCTCTAGAGATAGAGTTTTACTTCGGTACATCGGTGACAGGTGGTGCATGGTTGTCGTCAGCTCGTGTCGTGAGATGTTGGGTTAAGTCCCGCAACGAGCGCAACCCTTATTGTTAGTTGCCATCATTCAGTTGGGCACTCTAGCGAGACTGCCGGTAATAAACCGGAGGAAGGTGGGGATGACGTCAAATCATCATGCCCCTTATGACCTGGGCTACACACGTGCTACAATGGCTGGTACAACGAGTCGCAAGTCGGTGACGGCAAGCTAATCTCTTAAAGCCAGTCTCAGTTCGGATTGTAGGCTGCAACTCGCCTACATGAAGTCGGAATCGCTAGTAATCGCGGATCAGCACGCCGCGGTGAATACGTTCCCGGGCCTTGTACACACCGCCCGTCACACCACGAGAGTTTGTAACACCCGAAGTCGGTGAGGTAACCTTTTAGGAGCCAGCCGCCTAAGGTGGGATAGATGATTGGGGTGAAGTCGTAACAAGGTAGCCGTATCGGAAGGTGCGGCTGGATCACCTCCTTTCTAAGGAAACGGAATGCACGATGGAGTCTTGTTTAGTTTTGAGAGGTCTTGTGGGGCCTTAGCTCAGCTGGGAGAGCGCCTGCTTTGCACGCAGGAGGTCAGCGGTTCGATCCCGCTAGGCTCCATTGGAACGGAAGTTCCAAACTAGTCCATTGAAAATTGAATAACTATATCAAATAGTAACAAGAAATAAACCGAAACGCTGTGAATATTAATGAGTTTAAGACTGAAAGGTCAAAAATAAGGTTAAGTTAGTAAGGGCGCACGGTGGATGCCTTGGCACTAGGAGCCGAAGAAGGACGTGACAAACGACGAAATGCCTCGGGGAGCTGTAAGTAAGCGACGATCCGTGGATGTCCGAATGGGGGAACCCAACAGGTAGATGCCTGTTACCCATATCTGTTAAGGATATGAGGAGGAAGACGCAGTGAACTGAAACATCTAAGTAGCTGCAGGAAGAGAAAGCAAAAGCGATTGCCTTAGTAGCGGCGAGCGAAGAGGCAGGAGGGCAAACCGAAGAGTTTACTCTTCGGGGTTGTAGGACTGCAATGTGGACTCAGAGTTTATAGAAGAATGACTTGGGAAAGTCAGCCAAAGAGAGTAAGAGCCTCGTATTTTAAATAGACTCTGTACCTAGCAGTATCCTGAGTACGGCGGGACACGAGAAATCCCGTCGGAATCTGGGAGGACCATCTCCCAACCCTAAATACTCCCTAGTGACCGATAGTGAACCAGTACCGTGAGGGAAAGGTGAAAAGCACCCCGGGAGGGGGGAGTGAAATAGAACCTGAAACCGTGTGCCTACAACAAGTTCGAGCCCGTTAATGGGTGAGAGCGTGCCTTTTGTAGAATGAACCGGCGAGTTACGTTATGATGCGAGGTTAAGTTGAAGAGACGGAGCCGTAGGGAAACCGAGTCTGAATAGGGCGCTTTAGTATCATGACGTAGACCCGAAACCATGTGACCTACCCATGAGCAGGTTGAAGGTGCGGTAAAACGCACTGGAGGACCGAACCAGGGCACGTTGAAAAGTGCTTGGATGACTTGTGGGTAGCGGAGAAATTCCAAACGAACTTGGAGATAGCTGGTTCTCTCCGAAATAGCTTTAGGGCTAGCGTCGACATTAAGATTCTTGGAGGTAGAGCACTGTTTGGGTGAGGGGTCCATCCCGGATTACCAATCTCAGATAAACTCCGAATGCCAATGAATTATGGTCGGCAGTCAGACTGCGAGTGCTAAGATCCGTAGTCGAAAGGGAAACAGCCCAGACCACCAGCTAAGGTCCCAAAATAATTGTTAAGTGGAAAAGGATGTGGGGTTGCACAGACAACTAGGATGTTAGCTTAGAAGCAGCTATTCATTCAAAGAGTGCGTAATAGCTCACTAGTCGAGTGACCCTGCGCCGAAAATGTACCGGGGCTAAAACAATTTACCGAAGCTGTGGATCCCTTAGGGGATGGTAGGAGAGCGTTCTATGTGTGGAGAAGGTGTACCGTGAGGAGCGCTGGAACGCATAGAAGTGAGAATGCCGGTATGAGTAGCGAAAGACAGGTGAGAATCCTGTCCACCGTAAGACTAAGGTTTCCAGGGGAAGGCTCGTCCGCCCTGGGTTAGTCGGGACCTAAGGAGAGACCGAAAGGTGTATCCGATGGACAACAGGTTGATATTCCTGTACTAGAGTATGTAGTGATGGAGGGACGCAGTAGGCTAACTAAAGCAGACG